>Ga0082335_1000922_pt1 | contig 68267 bp, 59 predicted proteins | sample Subgrocontami58m_FD_72375 | JGI IMG/M metagenome (GOLD analysis project Ga0082335, IMG submission 72375) | Subsurface groundwater microbial communities from S. Glens Falls, New York, USA - GMW37 contaminated, 5.8 m (SPADES assembly) (version 2) ... | reverse complement strand
GCCCAAAACCGCCCCCGGCGAGCCGTTCCTTGACGTCGGGAAGCTGCACGATGCGCGCGAATTCGCCGTGAAGCTTCGCAACGATCGACTTCGGGGTTCCCGCCGGAGCTAGCACGCCGGTCCAGCCGTACACTTCGTAGCTGGGCACTCCGATGATTTCAGCGACGGTGGGCAGATCGGGAAACGACGCCGAGCGTTTCCGGCCGGTCATGGCGAGCGCGCGAAGCCGCCCGGCTTTTACGTGCGACAAGGTCGCGGATGCGGAGTAGAAACCCACGTCGATTTCACCCCCGATGGTGCTGGTAATGGCCGCGGCCGTGCTCTTGAAGGGCACATGCTCAAGGTTGATGCCCGTCATGCTCTTGAACAGTTCCGCGCAGAGATAGGCGCCGCCGCCGACCCCGTTGGATGCGTAATTGATCTGCCCCGGCTTTGCCTTGGCAAGCGCGACGAGATCCGCTACCGATTTCACCGGCAGCGACGGTCGCGCGTCAAGCAGGAACGGATACTCCATCAGCAGTGATATGGGCGCAAAGTCCTTGACGATGTCGTAGGGCAGATTCTTGCGCAGACTGGGATTTACGCTATGGCTGATCGTCGCCGTCATCAGCGTGTAGCCGTCAGGGGACGCCTTTGCGGCAAGCTCCGCGCCGATGATCCCGCTCGCCCCCGCGCGGTTATCCACGACGACCTGCTGGTCGAATGCTTCCGCGAGTTTGGTACTGACGATTCGTGCCCCGATATCGGTGCCGGCGCCCGCACCGAACGGCACGATCAGGCGAATCGGGCGATGGGGATACGGTTGCTGCGACTGTGCGGAAGCCGACGCGATGAACGCCAATGAAATCATGGCAGCGCGAAGCGTCAGCGTGGTCATTTCAGTTGCCATAACTTATCCTTTCGATCTCGCACAATTAATTGCCGTCGGTCCCGACGGCACGAGGGTATTCTACTACCGCGCCTGCCCCCGTGGCTCAAGAAAGAGCCGAGGGTCCGGGTTTGACCCTGCAGTCAAATCCCACTAGAGTATCCACTGCGACATTCGCTTGCATGCAATCCAATCCGTGGGAAAACTTTTGTTGAGGTTATTCGTTCCGCTGTGCGCCCGCGACCCGATCTCGCCCGGCATTGCGCCGGGGGGCTGCCAGTAATGAAAGTCGAACTCTCCCCCGAACTCGACGAACTGCGCGCGGAAGTGCGCAAGTTCGCGCGGCACGAGCTTGAGCCGCTCGCCAGGCAGATGGACAAGACCGGCGTGCTCCCCGATGAAGTGTTGCCGCTGCTGGCGCGGCAGGGTTACCTTTCAGTGCGCCTGCCCGAGTCGGTCGGCGGCATGGGCATGGGATTGATGCCGTACTGCGTGATGCTCGAGGAACTGAGCGGCACGCACCGCGCCTTCGGCCAGCTCGCTTTCGCCGGCGGCGGCATGACGCCGATCGCAATCGCGCACCACGGCACCGAGCAGCAGCGCAGCAAGTACCTGCCCGGCCTGATCAACGGCACACTGCGCACGGCGTTCGCGTTGACCGAGCCCGCGGCCGGCTCGGACAACTCCGCGATGAAGACGCACGCGGACAAAGTCGACGGCGGCTGGCTGCTCAACGGCCTCAAGCATTTCATCAACGCTGCGCATGTCGCGGACTTCTTGATGGTGATGGCAATCACGGATCCTGTGAAGCGCACCCGCGGCGGCGTCACTGCATTTCTCGTCGATCGCGGTACCCCGGGCTTCGAGATCACGCGCGTCGACCAGGCCATCGGCTCGTCGCACAATCTGGCCGAGATCACGTTTACCGACTGCCGCGTGCCGGACTCCGCGGTGATCGGCAAGGTCGGCGGCGGTTTTGAGCTTGCCAAGGAATCGCTGGCCGATGGCCGCCTGGCGGTCTCCTGCTCGTGCATCGGCATTGCCGACCGCCTGCTCGACATGGCAACCGAACATGCGAAGCAACGCGTGACGTTCGGCAAGCCGCTGGCGGAACGCCAGGCGATTCAGTGGATGCTCGCCGATTCCGCCGTCGAACTCGCGGCCGCGCGCGCGCTCACCTACGAGACGCTCAGGCAATACGACGCCGGCAAGCCGGTCGGAACCCGCCCCAGCATGTGCAAGCTCTATGCGTCCGAAATGGTCGGGCGCGTTGCCGATCGGGCGGTGCAGATCTTCGGCGGACAGGGGCTGATACGCGGTTTCCCGGTGGAACGCATGTATCGCGACGTGCGCCACTACCGCATCGGCGAAGGCGCGAGCGAGATCCTGCGCATGTTGATCGCGAAAGACCTGATCCGGGGCGAATGATCGAGCCGAAGACTGTGAACGCCGGACCGATGCCCGCCGCTGCGGACGATTACACCGATCTTTCCCGTTTTTTCGCTCCGCGCGCCGTTGCGCTGGTCGGCGCTACCGACGACACCACGCGATTTGGCGGCCGCGTGCTGCATCAGATGATCGCATTTGGCGGGCCGACGCGCGTGCTCCCGGTGAACCCGGGCCGCAGCCAGGCCCAGGGTCTGCGGTGTTACCCCAGCGTGACCGAACTCCCGGAAACGCCTGATCACGTCGGCATCATATTGCCTGCGGAAAAGGTGCTGCCGGTGCTGGAAGAGTCGCATGCGCGAGGCGTGCGCTTTGCGACCGTGTTTTCGGGAGGCTACACGGAAACCGGCACGGCGCGCGGCCGCGAGCTGCAGGCGGCGTTGCGCAATTTCGCGCGCACCACCGGCATGCGCTTCATGGGTCCGAACTGCAACGGCTTCATGAATTTTGTCGACGGCTTCGCGATGACCGCGACGAACTCCCTGCCCACGACGCGCCCGCGGCCCGGCAATATCGGCGTCGTCGGCCAGAGCGGCGGCGTGGCCCAGGTTTCAGTGATGTGGCGCGCGCAGCAGGCGGGGCTCGATATCAGCTACCAGGTGAGTTGCGGCAACTGCGCCGATCTCGATCCGTTCGATTACGCGCGATTCATGATCGAAGGCGATGCGACCGAAATCGTGCTGCTCGTGCTGGAAGGCATATCGGACGGCAACAAATTCATCCGCACCGCCGAAATCGCGGCCGAGCGCGAGAAGCCCCTCGTGATATTCAAATGCGGCCGCACCGAGCGCGGTGTGCGCGCCGCGGCCTCGCATACGGGGGCCATGACCGGCGCGGACGAGGTCTATGACGCCGCATTCCGGCAGTTCGGCCTGATCCGGGTCGAGGACACGCGCGAGCTCTACGAGACAGCGATTGCGCTGCGCGGCAAGCGCTGGCCTCGCGGCCGCCGCCCTGCCATGGTTACGCAATCAGGCGGAGTCGTCGTGCAGATGTCCGATTTTGGCGAGGACCTCGGCCTCGACTGGGCCGATTACACGGAGCAAACGCAGGCGCAGCTCGCCACGATCATTCCGGGCTACGGCAAAGTCGCCAATCCCACCGATCTCACTTCGGTCGTCAGCGGCAAGATGACGCTCTTCAGCGAGGCGCTCACGGCCATAACTGCCGACGCCAATGTCGACGTGGCGATACCGGTCTTTACCATGGCACGCCGCACCGAACTCGACCATGCGGCCGCGCTGGCGCACGCGAGCCCGAAGCCCGTGGTGGTCCTGTGGACTGGCGGCTGCCGCGATGACGCCTCGCACAATGTCGCGGCCATGGTGCGCTCCGGCGTAACTGCATACGCGGACACCCAGGCGTGCATGAAAGGCGTGCACGCGGCGATCCGATATCGCGAATTTCTCGAGGCGCGCCACCGCCGCGCGGCACCCACGCGGCCGCCCGGCTGCGATGCGAGCCGGGCGCGGACCCTGATTGCGCAAGCGCAGACCCAAACGCTCACCGAACGCGCGGCCAAACAGGTGCTCGCCGCATACGGCTTGCCGGTCACCGCGGAGCGCCTCGCCCGCACTGCCGCCGAAGCGGTGCAATGCGCGCGCGAGATTGGAATGCCGGTCGCGCTGAAAATCGAATCTGCCGATATCCCGCACAAAACCGAAGCAGGCGCGATTCGCCTCGGCCTGCGCACCGACGACGACGTGCAGCGGGCATTCGGCGAAGTCACGGAGGCGGCGCGGCGTTATCGCAACGAAGCAAAAATCGACGGCGTACTAGTGCAGCAAATGGCGCAGCCCGGGACCGAACTGATACTCGGCCTCACCACCAATTCGGCGTTCGGCCTGGTGCTCGCCGCTGGCCTCGGCGGCGTACTTGTCGAAGCGCTGCACGATGTCGCCTACCGCATCCCGCCGCTCGATCACGAAGAGGCGCATGCGATGCTGCGCGAGTTGCGTACCTATGCGCTGCTCGAAGGCGTGCGCGGACAGAAGCGGCGCGACATCGACGCCATTGCCGACTGCATCGTGCGCCTGTCGTGGCTCGCCGTCGATCTGGGCGAGACGGTCGCGGAGGTCGATGTGAACCCGATCATCGCGTTCGAGCACGGCGCGTGCATCGTCGATGCGCTGCTGGTAAAGCGTTAGCAGCAATCGGGGAGGTCGCACCGGATGAGTAGCAACCGCACGCTGCAGCGCTTGCTCGAACCGCTGCAGGTCAAGCAGGTCACGCTGCGCAACCGCATCGTCAAGCCCGCGCAGGTGCTGGGCTTCGCCGCGGACGATGGCAACGCGGGCCCCATGCTGATCGATTTCTATGCCACTCTCGCCAAGGGCGGGGTCGGCCTGATCATCGTCGAAAGCAGCTGTGTCGACTATCCGATCGGCGGCAAGGGACAGAACCGGCTGCTCATACACGACGATGCCTACATCCCTTCTTTCTCGCGGCTCACTGAGGCCATCCACGCTCACGGCTGCCCGACCTTCCTGCAGTTAAGCCACAACGGGCCCGCGGGACATTTTTCGGGCCAGCAGCCGCTGGCAGCCTCGGCGCTCTCCGCGGAAGAAATTCCGATCTCCGACCCCAGAGTCAAGTACGATCCGCCTCGCGCCATGACCCATGCCGACATCGAGCGTGCTGTCGAGAAGCACGCTGACGCGGCATGGCGCGCGCAGCAGGCGGGCTTCGACGGTGTCGAGATCCACGCCGGACACTCGTACCTGCTCAACAGTTTCCTCTCCAGGGCCTGGAACCGCCGCGACGACGATTACGGGTGTCAGACGCTGGAAACCAGGGCGCGCTTCGCCGCCGAAATCGTTCGCGCGACACGCGCGCGAGTCGGCAAAGACTTCGTCATCGGCATGCGGGTCAACGGCGAGGAGTGGGGACACGAACAGGGAATCACTCCTGACGAGAGCCGCGGATTCGCGAAGCTGCTGGAATCGGCGGGACTCGACATCATTCACGTCACCGGCTGGGGCTACGGCTACGGCGCGTACTCGTGGGTGCAGTATCCCGAGCAATTGCTGTATCCGGAACCGAGCGTGCCGCTGGCGAAGCTGGTCAGAAAACCGGGAGTGATTGCGAGCCGGGCGGCGGGAATCAAGAAGGCCGTTTCCATTCCGGTGATCGCAGTGGGCAGCATAGGCCCCGAACTCGGCGAGTGGATACTGCGCGAGGGGATGGCGGACGCCATCGCGATGGGCCGGCGATTGATGGTTGACCCGGAACTGCCGAGGAAGGTCGCGGAAGGCAGACTGGAGGACATCAGGCCGTGCATGGCGTGCCTCGAATGCCGGACGCCATTTCAGCGCTACCAGCCGGTCTCCTGCAGAGTGAACGCCGCGCTGGGGAAAGAGCGCGAGTACGAGATCAAGCCGGCGGCGCGCAGGAAACGCGTGATCGTGGTCGGCGGCGGCCCCGGCGGAATGGAAGCCGCTAGAGTCGCAGCGGCCAGAGGTCATGACGTAGTGCTCTACGACAAGGCGCCACGGCTCGGCGGCGCGTTGCCGCTGGCCGCGCTGATCAAAGGCACGCAGATCGAGGATTTTCCTGCGCTCGTGAGTTACTTCGAAACCCAGTTGCGCAAGCTCGGCGTGAAGCTCGAGTTGCAGCAGGAGTTCACGCCCGAGATAGCGCGTATTCTCAAACCCGAGGCAGTGGTCGTCGCAATCGGCGGACGGCACGCCACGCCAGCGATTCCCGGGATCGAGCGGCGCATCGTGCTGACCGGGCAGGCGCTGGAACGCAAAGTCACGCCTTACCTCAGGCTGCTGGGGCCGCGGCTGCTGGGATGGATTACGCACTACTGGCTGCCAGTCGGAAAACGGGTCGTCGTGATCGGCGGCCTGTTGCACGGCTGCCAGGTGGCCGCGTTCCTGGTCAAGCGCGGCAGGCACGTGACGATCGTCGAGTCGTCCGACCGATTGGGTGAAGGCATCCCGGTGGCGATGAAACCCCGGCTCCTCGATTGGCTGGCCGAGAAAGGTGTCGTCATATTGGCCGAAGCCGAGTGCCGCGAGATCACCGACGAAGGCGTCGTCGTTCGAACCAAAGGCGGAACACTCCGAACCGTACGCGCCGACAACGTGATTACCGCGCTGCCCACGTTGTCGAACGCCACACTGTCGAAGGCGCTGGAAGGCGTGATCCCCGAGGTGTACACGGTTGGCGATTGCGGCGAGTCGCGCCTGATCCTGCAGGCGATCGCGGACGGCTCGCGCGTCGGGCACAAAATTTGAACGGGAGCGAGAGATGAATTGCGACGTTTTGGTGGTCGGCATGGGTTTCTCCGGACTCGTGACGGCACTGCGCGCGCTGGAACAGGGAGCGCAGGTAATCGCCATCGACAAACAACCCCGCGGCTGGTGGACGCCCGGCGGCAACATGATCATCTCGGGCGGGAAACTTCATCTCTCGGATTGCAGTCTGGCGGCTCCCGAGGCCGAAATCAGACGCGCAGTAACAGCCGCCACAGACAACATGATTCCCCCTGACTTGCTCGATGTCATCGTGAAAAATGCCGGTCGGGCACTGCAGTGGGTGAAGAAGAACGGCGCGGAATTCGGGGAGCCACCCGGGCAGGAGATCAGGCTCCACCCCGCCCTTCCCACCACGGTCTGGGGGCGCATCAAGCCGGGAGGCAGCCACGACGCTGCGAATTTCGGCAACAAGCGGCTCGCGCTCAGGCTGGAGGCGCTGATCAAGGAAAAAGGCGGCAGCATTCGCTATGCAACCAAGTGCGTCAAGCTCCTCACGAACGACAACGGCGCAGTAACGGGAGTATCGGCCCAGAACAGCGGCGGGCGTTTCGATATCAAGGCCCGGGGAGTGGTCTTATGCTCGGGAGGCTACGAGCGAAACAACGAGATGCTGGTGAAATACGTCGGTCCGCGGGCCGATGAAATCCTGCGCTATGGCGGTCCCGGCTGCACCGGAGACGGTTTCCGGCTGACCGCGGATCTCGGGGCTTACCTGAGATCGATGAATCACGCCGGCTTTTCGCATTATTACCCGGCCGATGCGTACTGGCAGGAAAATCTCCTCGGCGCATATCTTGAAGATGCGGCTGAGCAGGGAATCATCGTCAACCGCGACGGCGCAAGATTCTTCGATGAAAGCCTGGGGCAAAGATTGTTGGGGAGCTACATGACCAAGGCCACCATCTTCAAGAAAGGCTGGATCATCATCGATCAACTTCTGTATTCAATCCCGAAAGTAAAAGCCAGAATCGAAAACGTAAAAGAGTTTGGCGGCACCCTGCATTCGGCCGACACCCTCAGCGAACTTGCGAGCAAGGCGGGGATCGGCCCGCGCCTGGCGTTGACAGTCGGTGAATTCAATGCCGCAGTGGCTGCAGGAAAAACACCGGAACTGGAAGTTCCAAGAGCGGAGCACGCGAACCGGATATTCACGCCGCCTTTCCATGCCATTCCGTTCGTGCCGGGGATAGTCGCGACTTATGGCGGTTTTCTGGTAAATCCGCGGGCGCAGGTGCTGGATTGGGACCAGCAGCCGATTCCAGGCCTGTTTGCAGCCGGGTTATCGATGGAGGGCAGCCTGAGTGGGGGAGTCGAAAACCCCGAGGGAGCATACTGCGGGTGCCTCAGCGCCGGCCTCATATTCGGCATGCTGGCTGCTGAAAGTATCGTTGCATCACCCGCCATCGCCCGGTGATGGCGTCGCGCCCTGCCCGCACGGGGGGCAACACCATTACGATCAGGATCAGGGCGGCGGCGAGGATGAACGCAAGACTGATCGGAAACGACAGCACCCATCGCCTTACCGGCACGCGCGGGATGACCTGATCAACCAGGCGGGCAGCGCTCTCAGCCGTGCGCCGGGCGCCGCGCGATGGGCAAAACCCGCGCCGCTTGCAGGAAAACGCCACCAGCTTCTCGTGAGCGCAGTCAGCGCAGCGCAGGCGCACAAAACCGTGGGCCAGAATGCCGCATTCGAGAAAGGCCCCGAACTCGTTTTTGACGGAAAGGTCTCCAGCAGGGATCGGTCCAACGCCGTGAATCTAATTCGGTGCCACAGCCGCATTAAATCTGCGCGAAACAATGTGCCGTGCCGACTCACCTGACACTGATTTTTCCTTAATCTCAGAACTTATCGTGGCCGATGTGCTCATCTGGTTCGGAATTTTTTCAAGTCCGTGCAGTCAACCATCTGATCAAGTGTCTTGGGAGTGAACACCTTGCCTCGAGTCGCGATAAGTAGCTTCCTCATATCCTCGCGTCGAACACCGAACCCTCGTCCGGCGATGCACGCGACGACCTCAAATTTTCGCTGTCCCGCGGACTGCCCCGCAGAGCTAAGTGAATGTAGATGCTGGATCCGGGTAACTTTATCTCTCGCCGTTCCGTCATCTTCAGTGAGTTTCGCTTCAATCACCACTGCTGGATTAAATTGACTTGGGATAACGAAGTCGGGGGCTTGATCAAAACCCGGCAACCGCTCAGCGCGTCTCGTTTTCGTAAAACTGATTCCAGCCACGGTGAGCTGTTCCTCTATAGCGTTTTCCAGTCCATCACCCACCAATTCGCTGACTGAATCGCGGTGGCCGGCAAATGGGCGTCCGAGGAAGCGTTCGTAAAGCAACATTGCATACGGAACTCCGATATCGGCCAAATTACCAAGCCCCACTAAACCGCCGGCTGTGTCAGCCTTCTGCAATCGATGAATTTGGTCCGCAGCGACGGCCGGGCAGCCTTGTTCCAAGAGGTCGCAAGCAGCACCGACCATCGCCTCGATTCGTTTGAGGGTCTGAGGACTGGGCCGCAGTGGAGTTACAGGGGAAAGCCTCACCTTTCGGTCGAGCGTTCGGGCAAACCCCTGGTTTAGTTCTAATCCGTAGCGCTGCGAAGTCACGTAAGCCCACTCTGGGGGCGTGAAGCCGAGTATCGAACGAAGTACCACGAAAGAAATAGGCACGTCGAGAACCGTGCGAACCACCTCGGATCGAGGAAGAACTCTGAACGCACCGGTGATTTTCTTCAGCGCCTCGTAGCCAGCTTCGAACGCAGAGTATTCTACAAAGCCTTCTCCCTTTGGAAGAGCCAGGAATTCTGATGCGAGACTAGAAAAGATCACGGAAACAAACGCGTCAGGTGCTTGCTCAATTTCGCTGTAAGGGACCTCAAAAGGATATTTCATCTTGGTTTCCGTACGATCCGGGAGAGATTTCACTTGCTTGCCAACTCTGCGCATGCTGGCGCTTGGAATATGAATCATCGAGCGCCGTGAGAATTGCGCCCACGCCCCCAAATTCGAAGATCCAGCGCTGAACCTCGGATATTCGGTCAACTACCGGGCGTCTGGTGTCCCAAGTCTTACGCAGATTCCAAACCGCAAACCGAGTTAGGTGACCATAGCACATGCATCGGATGTCCCCTTGCGTCGCCTTTAATCCACCCTCTTCCAATGCCTCAATATCACGTCGCACGATATCTGCAACACCGGAAACATCTTCTGCAAACCAACGGCGCGGAAAGCTGCCTGTTGATCGGCAGACGAAAACAGTATCGACAATGGATGATCCCGTGCCATTGATGTGGATTGACGCACCCATCTCCGCTGGGCAAGGTAATGCGGCAGAACAAACCAGTCCCGAATCGAGAATCGCAACTGCTATCGGGAAATAGGCATCGAGTTGATTGTGATGGTACGTAAATGCAAATGGCCGACCGGGCTTTAGCCTGGCAACCGTACGACAGAACGTATCAGAGAGTCCCTCGGTGAAATGGTCGAGCCCACGCCCCATGTTAGTGTTGCGGGTTAGCTCATTGGCGTGGCGAGTGCTCGGCTTTGCAAACTCTGGAATCGAACCTCCCAGAAGCTTCCGAAGCCAGACGTAGCAAAAATCCATTAGCTCGGCATACTGCACGTTGCCATAGTAAGGTGGGTCGGTGAATACTGCGTCGAACTTCGCTCCATTGAGCTTCGCAGAGGCCGAATCGTCGCAGATCAACTCAATCTCTCGATATTCGGTTGAATGCGCTCCGTTCCGGGATGAGCCAATCCACTCGCCTTTGATAGCCACTTCGACTTTGCGGGAGCCCTCTTGACGAACTTCAAACGGCTGGTCGCAGTAGCGTTTCGCCTTCGCAAATTTCGCCACGATGTTCAGCCATCCACCGCTCCCTACCGGGGCGTCATTGCGGCCCTCAATGCCGAGAAGGTTCGATTCGCACTGAATCAGCCCGACTGGAAAGCCGTGTACGGAAAACACGTCAAGGGACTTGAGGGCCATCGTGTCATACCGGCACAGCATGTTCTGGTATCGCAGGAGGTCAGAGAGATTCGTCCCAAGAGCCTCGCGTATTCGTTCATTCTTCACCGCAGCGATCCAACGGCAGCTTAGTTCCAGCCCAAGCAACTGGCGCGCGTTGAATAGATCATTGTATTTATGATAGCCCCAGCGATGCAGGCGCTCAGTTTCATCGCCCATGGGAATTTCATCTTCCGGGATAAATTTGGGCCGAATTTTTTGTAGCGTCTCTGCGGCTTGCTTAAACTTTGCCAAATCGTTCGGGTCGGGCTTTTTGAATAGCCGCCCCTTTCGTCCATCCACCCTGGTCGCGCATACGTCACAATGATGTTCGATGGCAAACAACCTGTGCCCAGGTACCTCCCCGTTAGGATAGCTGACCGAATTGTCGCAGCGAATGCATTTCACCTTGTTTCGCCCCGCGGTGTGCTCCATTGGCAGTTTTTTGTGGCAATGTTGACAAGCCTCCGGTTTTTTTCGGTCAGCCGATTCGAACAATTCACCGCAATGTCCGCAAACAAATACGTTGGCCGGATGCCGCACGTTTTCTGAGATCAGGAAATTTGGAAACAGATCCATTTCATGGTGGCACGAAGCGCACGGTACCGTTTTCACCCAGAGAAAATACTTCACCCGGGCATCTTTGTTTCCACAGCGTCCACAATGTGTCCGATATAGATGACCGATTTCAGTTTCCAGATACTCCCTTAGTCGGACGGATGACTTCAGGTATGCCGCCAAGTCCAGATCAAGCAATTCTTGTCGCACAATCCACCAGGCCATCGGGTTGATGTCGGTACCGGTGACCGAACAGCCGACACGGTTCGCCTCCATCATCGTTGTGCCGCCGCCCATGAAAGGATCGAATACCCGTTTGTCGGGCAGGTAATGCGACTGATAGAAATTCTTGTTTGAGGGTTGCTCTGAAAACTCGGAAAGAATTAGCGCTCGAAACAGAGTACCGGGTCTCCGCGCAAACCATTTGTGAATGGCAATAAGGGGGCGATAGTTTTGTTGGATTTGCTTTTCTCGCAAAGCTAACGCTGCTACGAACGGGACATTGAAGTGACGTTCAATCATCGGGGTGCCAAGAATACAATTGCAATGGGGTCATCTCCAATAGAGTCCGCGGACGCAATGGAGGTTCAAAGCGGTCAGGCACTAGCTAAACGATCGCGACCCGCTAGAACCTATGCGTATAGCCGACCTGCCACGATTTAAGGTCCTTATCCCCGGAACCTTTGACATAGCGAAATTCAAACTCGTTGCTTTTGTCGACGCTAAAGCTGGGCCCGGTAATGAACTTTCTGACATGCTGACCATTAGTCCCGTCAATGGAATTGATCTCCCGGAATGCCATTGTCCACTCCCATCTTGCATTGAACTCGTACTTCAGGCCGGGCTCGATATAGCCGTAACTGAAGTTGCGTTGATTGTTTATGCTCCGGCCCACTCCACCGCGAATGTAGTAGGCGATGCTGTCGTTAAAATTCCTGCCATGACGAAGGCGAACGAAAAGTTTAGTCTCTCTGGCACGCAGTCCATTGCTGTCGGCGTGGGCGTCCTGGTTGCGGTCAATCGACAACTCGACTAAATTAATGAGGCTGTCTTTCGAAAATTCCCAACCCGGTTTTAGTGTGAACGAATCATTCATCATTCCCGTATTGTTATCTTTTTCGGACTCGTACTCCAGTCCGATACGCGCACCGTCAGCATGAGCGGCGCCACAAATAAACAAGAGAACCAACCCCGCATACTTCAATTGTAATTTCCTGTTTGCCGCCGCCGAAAAGGTAGAAACTATGGAGTAACGGTCATTCTACAGCCTGTTGCACCGGAGTAGAAGCTAAACAGGCACGAACAGCGGAGAAGGTGCGTCCATGAAATCGACACGCTCTCAAGGAACGCCGGGGTTGTTCAGTTTGGGTTGGGACTTGCTCAAGCTGGGCGCTGTCGCCTTCGGTGGTTTAGGCGCCACGCTTACGCTTCTGCAGCGCCGGCTGGTCGACGAGCGTGGCTGGTTGCAGCAATCCGATATCAGCGAGGGGCTCGCATTTACGCGGGCGCTGCCGGGCTCGACTGGAATACAACTGGTGGCTTATCTCGGCTGGCGCCTGCACGGCTGGCCGGGAGCGCTCATCTCTGCCGTAGCCTTCATCGCGCCGGCAACGACGCTGATGATATTCGCAGCGGCTTTTTCGCTGGCTTTGCCCGACCACGCTGCGATCAATGGCGCATTAACAGGGTTGCAGGTGGGCGTCGTGGGTCTGCTGGCTGCGTCGATGTGGCGGCTGGCTCGCAGTGAAGCGAAGGGTGCGGCTTGCATCGCCATACTGATCGTTAGCGGCATTACCGGCTTTTTTGTGAACGCCGCGCTCGTGATCGCCGCGGCAGGCCTGGTTGGAGTGCTCGCGACGAGGGAACAAAGCAATGCATGAGATCGGTGAACTGATCGCGCGTTTTCTTGTGGTGGGCGCATTTGCGTTTGGTGGCGGTGGCGCCGCATTGCCGCTCGTGGAACGGTTTACGGTGGCGGAAACGGGATGGCTTACTCCGCGGCAATTCACAATCGGCGTCGGCTTCGCATACGCAACACCGGGACCGATACTCATACTCGCTGCGTTCGTTGGTTTCCATGTCGCCGGTCTGACGGGTGCATTGGCGGCAACGGCGGCGGTATTTGCGATTCCTGTAATACTTGCCGCGGGCGCCGCGGGTATCGTCCAGCGCCTCAACCAGTACGCGCGCTTTCGCGCATTTGCGCGGTTCGCTGCTGCGGGCGCCATAGGGCTCCTGGCCGTGACGCTGACCGCGCTTGCTCGACCGCTCATCGATATTCACCCGGCGCTGCTCGCCGGTTCTGCACTCGTGTTCGCAGCCGAACGCGCAGGTTTGTCACCGCTGCTCCTGCTGCTCGTTGCGGTCATTCTCGGCGCGGCGGGTGCCGTTTACTTTTGACGGCAAGCGGTCAATCGCACGGTGTGCGGTGAAAATTTCGCTCGCTCGATGATTATTCGAACCCCGCATCGTCCGGGAGCGGCGCGCGCGCAGGCAACCCCAGATGCGTGAGCGGAACGTTTCAGTCCCGCTTGCTGCATCCTACACATCGCACGTCGTGATATCTGCATGAACCGTAATCCAAGCCTCTGACAATCACCGCAACGTCTGCGCCACCAAATTCTTAACCAGCCGCCGGTAATAAACGCGCGGGTTGCCGGGCCGCTGCGACATGAAAATCGCGATTAGCTTTTCCTTGGGGTCGATCCAGAACCACGTGCCCTGCGCGCCGCCCCACAGATATTCGCCGACGGAGCCGGGCATGTCGTTCATGCCCGTGTGCGTGCGCACCGCGAAACCCTGCCCGAAGCCATAGCCGGGGTAAAACGAACCGGGCAACGCGCCGAGATGGTCCGAGGTCATGTGCTCTATGGTCTTGGGTGCGAGCAGGCGCACGCCGTTGAGTTCCCCGCCATTGAGCAGCATGGTGGTAAAGCGCAGATAGTCGGGTGCGGTGGAGAACAGCCCGCCACCGCCGGATTCAAAGCGCTGCGGCTGGCGCGGATCGGTGACGTTGGGACGCTTGCCGGTGGCAGGCTCGATCATCGGGTTTGCGACGCGCGCGACTTTGTCCGCGGGGACGCTGAAGAAGGTATCCACCATGCCTAACGGTTTGAAAATGCGCGTCTCGAAAAATTGTCCGAGCGTCATACCCGACACCACCTCGACAATGCGGCCCACTACGTCGGTGGAACGGCTGTATTCAAAGCGCGTGCCGGGTTGAAACGCGAGCACGGTCTTCGAGAGTTTGGTGATGAGTTCAGCGTTGGTGTGGTCGCGTGCCTGTTCGCCCGCATCAACGTAGGTCTTTTTCACCAGCGCCGACGATGCCCCGCGATGGCCGTAGGTCAGTCCCGAAGTGTGACGCATCAAGTCCTGCACGGTGAATTCACGCCGCGCCGGCACGCGCAGGAGTGCGCTGTTGCCGGCAGCGTCTTTGGATTCAACTCCGACTTGCAGGCCTTTGAGTTCGGGCAGGTATTTTGATGCGGGATCGGCGAGCTGAATCTTGCCTTCTTCAACCAGCATCATCAGTGCCACCGAAGTAATCGGCTTGGTCATCGAAGCCATGCGGAAAATCGAGTCGTTGGTCATCGGCACGCCGGCTTCTTTGTCGCGCATGCCGTTCGCTTCAAAGTGAACCACCTTGCCGTTGCGTGATATCAGCATCACCGTACCAGGTAACCCCCCGGCGGCGATCTCGGCCTTGAGAACACTGTCGAGCCGGGTCAGCGCCTGCGAGGAAACGCCCACAGACTCCAGCGTCGCGGTTTGCGTGGTAGCGCACGCGTTTAGCAGTAGGGCGGTTGCGAGTGCGGAAAATGCAGCATATCTTTTCATGGGTGCGGCTCCTGGTGAGGTGTAGGGATCGTGGGGGAATGGGAACGGGAAATTCAAACCACCCTTTTTACCATCCGCAACAATATCGCCGGCCCGGCAAGCGGTCAATCGCACGGTGTTCGGTGAAAATCTCGCTCGCTCGATGATTATTCGAAGCCAGCGTCGTCCGGGTGCGGCGCACTTCGACGCAGTTTGAGCGATTGGGCGAACGCAGTCAGCGCAGCGCAATCATGCGTCGGCCTTCTCTTCTGAGAATGCGCCTGTTAAAGGTGTCGTGGCGCATCCATACGATCGTGCAACACGCGGATTACGGCGATCCCGTAACCGGTGATGCGGAAATAGATCGCGTGTCGCCCCACCCGGCTGCGGCGATACCCATTGCGGATGTAATCACAGGACGTGCCGAGTTGCGGATTCTTTGCGAGTTGATCGAAGGCGGCGGTGAGTTCATCGGTGTAACGATGAGCCTGCTCGATTCCCCATTCTTTGCGCGTGTACAGCCAGATGCCTTCAAGATCACGCGCCGCTGCGGGAGCTAATCGGTATTCAGCGAGCTTTTCGGGCATGCTTGGTGGTCATGTCTCGCTTGAAGCGTGCCGCGTCGAAGGGCTGCGGATCCCCGCTCGCTTCGCCCTTGATCAGCTCAGCGCGAACTGCCTCTATTTCCGTATTACGCGCCTGGTCGCGGCGGATCAAATCACGGACGTATTCGCTGTCATTGGTAAAACCTCCGGCCTTGATCTGCGCCTTGATCCACTCGTCCTGCTGGTCGGTGACTGTAATGGTCTTGCGGGTAGTTCCCATCCTGGTCTCCAAGGGGCTGCGTTGATAATCATACTATTGAAGCAGAATAGCACGATTTTACCGGATCGCGGTGCCGCGGAGTCGAAAACCCCGAAGGAGCCTACTGCGGATGCCTCAGCGCCGGCCTCATATTCCGCATGCTGGCGGCTGAAAGCATAGGCGCTTCAAAAATCATCAACCGGTGATGTCGTCGCGCCCTGCCCGCACGGCGGGCAACACCATTACGATCAGGATCAGGGCGGCGACGAGGATGAACGCAAGACTGATCGGCCGCGTGACGAATACCGACGGATCGCCGTCGGAGACCTGCAACGAGCGCCGCAGGTTCTCCTCCATCATCGGCCCCAGCACGAAACCCAGCAGCATCGGCACCGGGTTGCACCCGAGCACCCGCCACGTAATCCCGAGAATACCGAAGATCGCCGCGAGGTAAACGTCGAACGAGACGTTGTTGGTGCTGTAGATGCCGATCGCCGAAAACACCATGATCGCGGGAAAGAGCAGCCGATAGGGCACTTTCAGCAGGCTCACCCACATCCCCACCAGCGGCAGGTTCAGCACCACCAGCATCAGGTTGCCGATCCACATGCTCGCGATCAGCCCCCAGAAGAGATCGGGCTTCTGGGTCATCACCCCGGGGCCGGGCGTGATGCCGTGGATCATGAGCGCGCCCAGCATCAGCGCCATCACTCCGCTTGCCGGTATCCCCAGCGTGAGCATCGGGATGAACTTGCACTGCGCATCCGCATTGTTGGCAGCCTCGGGCGCCGCCACGCCCTCGATTGCACCGCGGCCGAAACGCGAGGGATCCCTGGCGATCTTCTTCTCGACCATATACGATCCGAACGAAGCAATCGCCGGCGTCGTGCCGGGAAGCACGCCGAAGAACGCCCCGAGGAACGTGCCTCTCATGAACGGGCCGAAAGACTGCTTCAGGTCCTGCTTCGTCGGATAGAGACTCCCCACTTTGGAGGTGAAGACCACGCGCTCCTCCGGATCGCTGAGATTGCTGATGATCTCCCCGATCGCGAACAACCCCACCGCGATGACCACGAAACCGATCCCGTCCGCCAATTCGTAAAAATCGAAGCAGAACCGCTTGATCCCGGAGTCGACGTCCGACCCCACGATCCCCAGGATCAATCCCAGCGCCACCATCGCGAGCGACTTGAGCATGTCCCCGTGAGCGAGCACCGCCGCCGTGATAAGTCCCATCAGCATCAGCGAAAAGTATTCCGGCGAACCGAATTTCAGCGCCATATTGGCAAGCGGCGGACCGAACAACGCAAGAATCAGCGTGCACACCGTACCGGCGAAGAACGACCCGATGGCCGAAATCGCAAGCGCCACCCCGGCGCGGCCTTGCCGCGCCATCTGATAGCCGTCGAGACAGGTGATCACCGATGCGGTCTCCCCCGGCAGATTAACCAGAATCGAAGTGGTCGAGCCGCCGTACATGGCCCCGTAGTAGATTCCCGCCAGCATGATGAGCGCCGCCACTGGCGGGACGTTGTAGGTGAGCGGCAAGAGCATCGCGATCGTTGCCAGCGGCCCGATGCCGGGCAAGACCCCGATCAGGGTCCCGACCAGGACGCCGATGAAACAGTAAATCAGGTTCTGCATTGACAACGCAACGCCGAACCCGAAGATGAGATTGTGAAATATCTCCATCGGACCTTCGGTTCAGAATCCCTTGATCAGAGGATAGGGCAAACCGAGACCCCAGATGAACAAGGCCACCGCGGCCACCGTCAAAACGAGCATCAGCAGCACCACCTCCTTGAGCTTGAACTCCCGGCTCGCGGCCGCCGACACGAAGACCAGCGCCACCAGCGCCGGAACAAAACCCGCATGCTTCATCAGTTCGCCGAACAAAACCAGCGAGAGCGGCAGCAGGATCAGGGCCCGCAGCGACACCTTTTCCTGGATCTTCTCACCACGGCGCACACCCACGGCCATGATGGCCAGGCCGAACACGATAAGTATCCCGCCGAGGATGGTCGGGAAAAAGCCGGGCCCCATGCGCAATGCGCTGCCGAACCGGTAGTCCTGCGAAATGATCATCGCCGCGGCACCGATCGCAATCAGCATCACGCCTGCCCAGAAATCCTTGGTCTTGAGTAACTGCAGTTTCATCCGGTAGTCCTTAGAACTCCTTCCCCCTTGACGGGGGAAGGTTGGGACGGGGGTGAAAACGTTGCGAGTCATGGTGATTCTCACCCCCACCCTCGCCCTCCCCCGTCAAGGGGGAGGGAATCGACTTTTCTCACGCAGTAACATTAATCATTCAAGCGCTGCCGCTAGTTCTCCAGCCTAATGTTGGCTTTCTTTATGACGTCCGCCCATTGCGCCATCTCACGCTGAAAGAAAACACCGAATTCAGCCGGACCCAGATAGTCCACCTCTGCCCCGTCGTTCAGGAACGTCTTCTTGACTTCATCCAGGGCCAGAATTGCCTGGAGTTCCTGGTTCAGCCGCTCCACCACCGGCGCCGGCGTGCCGGCCGGCGCTACGATCCCGAACCAGTTGGTCGCCACGTATCCGGGAACGCCCGCCTCCGCGATAGTCGGCACATCGGGCAGGATAACACTGCGCTTCACGCCGCCCGTGCCCAACACCCTCAACTTGCCGGACTTGACGTGAGGCAGCGACGCCGTGATCGAGAAGATCATGGCATGGCTGTGGCCGCCGAGCAGATCGATCACTGCGGGACCGGCACTCCTGAATTGCACGATCCTGAAATCGATGCCGGTCATGATCTTGAAGAGCTCGATCGCCATGTGCACGACGGAGCCGGTGCCCGCCGACGCCATCAGCAGTTGGTCGGGCTTGCGCTTCGCCAGCGCAATGAACTCTCGCACCGAATTGGCCGGAACGCTCGGATGGACCACCAGCGCGAGCGTCCCGCTTTCCAGTTTCGCGACCGGGGTAAAGGAATTCACCGGGTCGTATGGCAGCTTCTGGAGCGCGGGCTGGATCGTACTGGTCGCAGTGGCAACCAGCAGGGTGTAGCCGTCCGGCGCCGATTTCGCCGCCAGCTCCCTGCCGATGATACCTCCCCCGCCGCCGTGGTTTTCAACGACCACCTGCCGGCCCAGGCGTTCGGACAACTTGGCGGCGATCAGCCGCGCGATGATGTCTGTGGCCCCGCCCGGCGTCATAGGGGTAATCAGCCGCACCGGCCGGCTCGGATAAGGGACAGCCGCCACCACGGCTGTAGCGACAGCGAGACCCGCGCAGAGCACAAGCATAATTCCGAGGGTCTTGCGCAGGAGTGATTGCGTATTTCCCAACGTCGCTCCCAAAAATCACGTTATTCTATAACTTGATGTTGGCTTTCTTAATGACGCTGGCCCATTGGGCCATCTCTCGTTCGAGAAATGCGCCGAACTCTACCGGTCCCAGATAGTCCGCCGCCAGCCCGTCGTCGAGCAACGCCTTCCTGATTTCATCCAGGGCCAGAATTTCCCTGAGTTCCTTGTTCAACCGCTCGATGATAGCCGCTGGCGTAGCGGCCGGCACGAGGACTCCAAACCAGCTGGTGGCCTGGTAGCCGGGCACGCCGGCCTCCGCGATGGTCGGCACGTCGGGCAGGATAATGCTGCGCGTCGCTCCGCTGGTGCCCAGCGCCCTCAACTTGCCGGATTTGATGTGCGGCAGCGTCGCCGCGATCGAGCCGATCAACGCCTGGCTGTGGCCGCCGAGCAGATCGATCACCGCGGGACCGGCGCCCTTGAACTGCACGATCTTGATATTGATGCCGGTCATGATCCTGAAGAGCTCGATCTCCATATGCCCGATGGAGCCCACGCCCAGAGACGAAAAAACCAGCAGGCCCGGCTTCTGCTTCGCCAGCGCAATGACCTCTTTCACCGAGTTGACCGGAACGCTCGGATGGACCACGAGTACGTGCGAACTGCTGCCGACTCTCGCGACCGGGGCAAAGGACTTCAGGAGATCGTACGGCAGCTTCTGCAGCGCGGGTTGTATGGTATTTGTCGCGTTGATGATGATCAGCGTGTAACCATCCGGCTCCGCCTTCGCAACCAGTTCCGTGCCGATGATGCCGCCGCCCCCGCCGTGGTTTTCCACCATCACCTGCCGGCCCAGGCGTTCGGACATTTTGGCGGTGATCCGCCGTGCGATGACATCCGTGCCCCCGCCCGCCGACATCGGGACGATGAGCCGCACCGGCTTGCTTGGATAAGGCACGGCCGCTGCGGCGGCCACGGAAGCAGCGAATCCGCCGCCGAGCACCAGCATTATTCCGAACAGCTTGAGCAGCTTCGATTTCGTGATTTGCATTGTTATCTCGCGTCCCGTCTGGTTTCATGCGCCATACAGCCTGGTTGCCGCCATGAGTTCCGCTCTTGACGGCGTGGTATAGATCCCTTTCCTGCTGCGGGTGATACCCATGCCCTTCACATCCACCAGCAGTTCCGCCATTTTCAGAACCATCGTCGTATTATCCAGAACCGGAACGCCGTCGATTTCCCTGACACCCTGTTCGGCGAGGAAAAGGCTGAGCGCGCCGTGACCCGGGATCAGTATACCGGCCCCTGCCTCGATCGGCTTCCTGGCGATCCCGGTCACCGCATCGATAACCGCCTTGGGGTTTTTGGTATAGCCTTGCGCGAGATCCAACGAGCTTGCGGCGCCCAGGTGGGCACCCGGCACTGAACGTTCCTCCAATCCATACGCTCTGATGTTTTCTTCGATTCCCCTCAACGTGGGCTCGTGGGGGCTTATTACCGCGAATTTGGGCGCCAGAAAACACGCCATGAGCAACGATGTCTCGCAAATAAACACCACCGGAATGCTCAGTATTTCCCGCAGCTCGTGATATCCCAGATCGAGCATGCCTCCCAGAATGAAGGCATCGTAACCTTCCTGCTCGGCTTGCAATGCCTGCTTGAGGATCTCCGACACATGCAAATGACGGATGTAGTGCGACTCGATCTTTTTGGGCGCATTTTTTTCGATGCCGTGCAAATGAACCTCGGTACCCGGCCGTACTACTTTAGGCGCATGTCTTCCAAAAGCCTCTTCGTAGTAGCTCCACTTCTTCTCGTAGCCTACCTTGCTGTAGCTCTGATACCAGAATTTCATTATCAGTTTCCCCTTCTCGCGATGCGCAAGCTCAGTGCTCAACCGCAGCATTCAAGCGGTCCATGGTGTCCGAAAATTCCGCCAGCATGTCGTAGACGACCTGCCTGACCGTCGTTTCTTCATGCAGGTCGCCGACGATCTGTCCCGCGGGATAGGTCAGCAGCGCGTCCGCCTTGTATTTGGCGACTCGCTCCATCGCTTCATTGATCAGCATCGACTGCAACGGCATCGGCAGCGGCTGCGGTGCGTCGGGCGCTTCCCACGCCAGCGACCATGCCGACACGATGCGGCGGGTCGGCTTGCCGGTGTTGCAGCGGGAGCGCACGGTATCGCTCGAGCTGGCCGCAAACAGCTTGCGCTTCAATTCCGGCGGCACTTCGCTCTCCACGGTTCCCAGCCACACGGTTCCGCACCACACGCCTTGCGCGCCGAGGGCCAGTCCCGCCGCCAATTGCCGCCCCCGCCCGATCCCTCCGGCGGCAAGCACCGGTACCGGCGCGACGAGATCGACCACTTCAGGCACCAGCACCAGGGTGGAAATTTCCCCGGTATGCCCGGCCGCCTCCCAGCCCTGGGCGACGATGATATCGACGCCCGCGTCGGTCTGCCGCTTGGCGTGCCTGGGTTGACCGATCAGGCCGCAGACCTTGAGCCCGCGGCTGTGAGCCGCCGCTATGACATGCGCCGGCGGCGTGCCCAGGCCGCTGACTATCATTTTCGCTTGCGGATGCCGGTAGACCACTTCCAGACGACGCTCGGCTTCACGATGCGTCTTCGTCATATTGCTCATGTAATGCCGGAACACCGTTGCGCTTTCCTCCCGGGAAAATTCCGGCACGTTATGCTTCCTGAGCAGCGCCTCGACGAAATCACGATGCGCCTGCGGCAAATATTGTTTGGCGGTTTCAGGCGTCAGATTCTCGAATTCCTGCGGTAGCGCGGACGGAAAAAGCACGTCCACGCCGTAGGGCTTGCCTTGCGCATGCCGGTCGATCCAGGACAATTCGATTTCGAGCTGTTCGCTCGTGATGTGGGTCGTGCCGAGCGTGCCCATCCCGCCCGACCGGCTCACTTCCGCGACGACATTCCGGCAGTGCGAGAACGCGAAAATCGGCGCCGCCAGACCGAACATGTCCATGACGGGTGTACGCATCTTTGTTTCTCCAGGTTGGCCGATCGCGCCGTGCGTAGGTTGCCGGCGCGATCAAATTTCGTGGTTGATCCTGCCGCCCGATTTTAGCTCGCGGGCCAATCAGGGTAAACTCGCCGAACTGTCCGGTGAAAACGTGGTGGCGAATAACCGCGAGCGCCGGCCTGCAGAAGAACTGAATCATTTTACGAAAGGTGCCGCGATGTCTGGATCACATGATGCTCCGCCGGCAGTGCTCGATCGCCCGCTGGAAGTCGGGCCCGGGGATTGGAGCGTACGCGATTTCTACCAATTGATGACGGCGCTGGTGATCCCGCGGCCGATCGGCTGGATGTCGACGATCTCCGCCGCCGGTGTGCGCAATGTCGCGCCGTATTCGTACTTCAACCTGATGGGCAGCGATCCGTTCTACGTCGCCTTCGGCTCCACCGGGGCGAAGGATACCCTCACCAACCTGGGCGAAGTGCCGGAGTTCGTCGCCAATATCGTGTCGATGCACGTGCTGGAAAAAATGAACTTCACTTCGACCAATTTTCCGCGCGATCAGGATGAATTCGAATGGGCGGGACTGACGCCGGTGCCGTCGGCCAAGGTGCGCCCGCCACGGGTGGGGGAAGCTCGCGCGCATCTCGAATGCGAGCTGGTGCAGATCGTGCACGACCGCAATACCCACATCGTGCTCGGCCGCATCGTGCACGCGCACGTCGATCAGTCGGTGTGGATGGACGGCCGCGTCGATCCGCGCCTGCTCGATCCGGTTTGCCGGCTGTCAGGCTCCGGCTACGCGTCGCTCGGCGAGCTCATCAACGTGAAGCGTCCCTTCTGGAAAGACCTCGCGGGCACCCATGGCCAGGATGCGATGCCGCGCGCGGTCAAGCGCTAATCCGCTTTCATGCCTCTTTCCTTGAACACCCTGCCCCATTTTTCGAGTTCTTTCTTGAGGTGAACCGAAAATTCTTCAGGTGAACTGGCGATGACATCCAGGCCCCGTTGCTCAAACAACTTTACCTGATCCGGGGTACGCATCGTCTGCCTGATCTTATCGCTCAGCAACGCGGCGATTGCCGGGGGCGTGCCTTTGGACGCCAGCATTCCATGCCAGGTAGTGAATTCATACCCCGGCAATCCGGCTTCGGCAATGGTCGGCACATCCGGCAGTACCGCGGAACGTTTGATGCTGCTGATCCCAAGTGCGCGCAGCCGGCCGGCTTTCACAAAAGTGGATGTCTCAGCGAGGTTGGTGATCGTCACCGGTATTTCTCCACTCATCGTGGCAATCAGCGCCGGGCCGCCGCCTTTGAACTGGACCGCCACGATATTCACTTTCCCCAGGTAATTGAACAGTTCGCCGGCGATATGGGGGTTCGTGCCGACTCCGGCGGAACCATAATTCAGCGCCCCCGGCCTGGATTTTGCCAGCTCCAGCAGTTCACGCACGGAGTGCACCGGCAGCGAAGGGTGCACGGCCAACACCGACACCGATGACGACAACAATGAGACCGGTACGAAATCATTCAGCACGTCGTAAGGCACGCGGCTGTACAGGAACACATTTGCCACCAACGGGATGGTGTGCACCATCAGCGTGTAACCATCCGGCGCGGCGCGTGCGACCAGTTCGGCGGCGATATTTCCCGACGCGCCGCTGCGGTTGTCGATGACGATCGACTGCCCGACACTCTCGGACAGTTTGGGGGCGACGAGACGCGCGACGAGATCGACGCTGCCGCCAGGTGGAAATGGCACCAGCAGCCGGATCGGCTTCGCCGGATAAGTCTGAGCAACACTCGCAGCCGCAAATAGCGATGCCGCAGAAAACAGCACAAATATGAATCGCTTCAAGATACCCCCTCCTTCCAGTCTACTCTGCACGCTACAATACATGGGGACAGACTACTAAGCCAGACTTGACCGATAACAGCCGCCCGCAGCACGCGCCCTCGACGCAATCGTTCGCCGCGCTGCGCCATAGCGCATTCCGCGCGTATTTCCTCATTTCCGCGCTGGCGATGATGGCCGACAGCATCGAGCACGTGATCAGCTACTGGATCATGTTCCAGAAGTTCCACTCACCGGCGCTCGGCGGTTTCGCGGTGGTTTCACACTGGCTGCCTTTCCTCTTCTTCTCGGTTTACTCCGGCGCGCTCGCCGACCGTTTCGACCCGCGGCGCATCATCCAGTTCGGCATGCTGTGCTTCATCGTGGCTTCGCTCGGCTGGGGTTATTTTTTCGTCACCGATACGATCGAGATGTGGCACGCGATGGTGCTGCTGGTAATCCACGGCTTCGCCGGCGTCTTGTGGGGGCCCGCAGGCCAGTTGCTGATCCACGACATCGTCGGCCCCGACCGGTTGCAAAGCGCGGTGCGCCTGAGTGCCTCCGCGCGCCAGCTGGGCATACTGTTCGGCCCGGCCGTGGGCGGCGGACTGATGCTCGCGCTCGGCCCCGCGTACGGCATCCTCGCCAACGCGCTGTTCTACCTGCCGCTGGTGCTGTGGCTGTGGAAAGCGCCGTTCAGGACGCGTTCCGCGACGGCACACGGTGGGCGGGCGGTGCGCGGCCTCGCCGATATCGTCGCGGCGATCCGCGATATCACCCGCAATCGCACCATCGTGTCCATGACGCTGCTGGCGGGCGGCGCGTCGCTGATCGTCGGCAACGCCTATCAGGCGCAGATGCCGGAGTTTGCGCTCGACCTCGGCCACGGCGACGCCGACATCACCTACAGCATGCTGCTCGCCGCCGACGCCGCGGGCGCGCTGATCGCGGGCTTCGTGCTCGAAAGCCGGGGTCTGCTGCAGGCGAAGCCGAAAACCGCGTTCGTGCTGGCGATGCTGTGGTGCTGCGCGATCGGCGGCTTCGCGGCAGCCCCGACTTATCCGCTCGCCTTCGCGCTGCTGTTCGTCGCGGGTTTTCTGCAGCTCTCGTTTGCCGCGATGGCGCAAACGCTGGTGCAAATGCACGCGCCCATCCACATCCGCGGCCGCGTGATCGGGCTCTACAACATGGCCAGCCTGGGACTGCGCGCGTTTGCCGGTGTCACGGTCGGCCTGATGGGCAGCCTGATCGGCATCCACTGGTCGCTCGCCCTGAGCGCGGCGACGCTGCTCGCAATCATCATCGGCTTGTTGGGATTCACCTTGGGACAGAGCACCAAGCCTGGCCAATCGGGTTAGTGTCGCCTCATTTGCGCGCAACTTTACGCGCCGGCGGTGCGTCGAGCTCCGGATAATGACGGAAGATTCCGTGCGGGTTGAACGCGAGCCGCCGCTTCGATTTGAGATACGCCGCGATGCGCGGCAGTTTGGCGACGCGGCGGGAGAGCGCAACCAGCAACGGCAGCTCGGGACTGAGTTGCGCCAGCGCGCGCGGGAACGCATAGTGCAGCCCCGCCATCAGATGGAACATCGAAAGGTCGACATAGCTCAGCTTGTTCCCGACCATGTAACGGCTGCCGTGCGGATTGCTGCGCAGCACGCGCTCGAAGTAGCGCAGAAACTTCGGCAACCGGTCGCGGCGGAAAGCCGCCGCGCGGCGCCGCGCTTCCGGCTTCTGCTCCTCGTAGTAAAGCGCGCCCGCGATCGGGTGGTGCGCGTCGTGTATGTGAACGAGAAAATCGGTGACGGTCAACTGCAGCTGATGCGCCCACAGGCGCCCCGCTTCGTCGCGCGGCGCCAGGTCGTGGCGCGCGCCGAGATACAGCAGAATATTCGCGGTCTGCGCGATCACCCGTTTTCCCGCCTTGAGAAACGGCGGCGCGTACGGCGGAGTTGCGAGGGATTCGTCCGCCAGTAACCGCGTCATCGCTGGCACGCCCAATCCGTCAGCCTCGGATCCGCGTGCGACTTCCACATAGTCCGCACCCGCCTGCTCCAGCGCGAGGCGCACGAACTCGCCGCGGCCCGGTATCGACGGCCAATAGAAAAGCTCGTATCGCATGACAACCCTCCTGATCATCGGCACTAACAATTGTCGCAGAAATCCGCAACCGTCATGCCGGCATGATAATCCCGTGAGCCGTGGTTCGCGAATTGTCACCTGAGTGCAAAATCACACGCCTGTATTTTTGATAGCTGGTTGACATATGTCACTACGAGTACTATAGTGACATACATGGAAAAAACACAGATCTACCTGCGCAAGGAGGAACTGGCCGCGCTGCGTGAAGCTGCAGCCCGCTCGGGGCGCAGCGTCGCGGAGCTGGTTCGGGACGCCGTGCGCAAGACGGTGCTGAGGCCGCAAGCCGCAGGTCCGGTCGCGATATGGGACGGCGAGCCGAAGCGCACGTCCGTGGAGCACGACAGCGTTTACGACGAACCCTGATGCGCCAGCGGGAAGCGGTCTTCGTCGACAGCGGTGCGTGGATTGCGCTTGCGCTCTCGCGTGACCCACTACACACGCGAGCCCGTGAACAATGGGAAACTCTGCAGGGTGCCGGGGCGAAGCTTCACACCTCGATTCCCGTGGTCATAGAGACGTTCACCTTTCTCGAGCGCAATGCCAACCGGGACGTCGCCCTGATGTGGAAGGAATCCATCTACAAGCCCGGAACCGTCAAGATCCTTTCCTGCGAGCTGCGCGATCTCGATCAGTCATGGGAATATTTCCGGCGCACGGACCTGCACAAGCTGTCTGCGGTGGACGCGACCGGCTTCGCGATCATGAAGCGCGCCCGGATTCGGCTTGCGTTCGCATTCGATTACCACTTCGCCGTCGCCGGTTTCAGATTGGTCGCATAGTTGTGCGGAGTGAAAACGGTATGCCTGAGCAGAAGCCAGAACCGGAAATCCGCAACAGATATGCGGCGCTTCGGCTGAGCCTGGCTTACGACCGCGGACTGCGATTGCGTATCGAAGCCCGCCGGACGCTGCTGGCAGCGCTGGCATTAACGCTGTGCTTTTCGAGCGGCTTGGCGGCCGAGCCTCGCGTGCTGGTTCTCAGCGAGGCGAACGCGCCGCCCTTCAGCAATCCGGAGCGAACCGGGTTTTTCGATGTTGTCGCGATCGAAGCGTTCCGGCGGGCACGCCTCGGGCTGCGCCTCGAAAAGCTGCCTGCCGAGCGCGCATTGCTGCTCTCCAACAGCGGCGTCACGGACGGCGAATTGAACCGCCTTTCCGGTATCGAAACGCTGTACCCGAATCTCATCCGCGTGCCGGAGAAACTGGGTGAATGGCATTTCGCCATCTTCAGCAAGGACGTTTCGATCCCGGGGAACCTGGAAGCGATTCGCGGACGCTCGGTCGGAATCATCCGGGGCTGGAAGATCTACGAACAGGCAATCGCCGGGGTCAAAGACGTGATCGCGGCGGACGACCCCGATCAGTTGTTTCGGCTGTTGCGGCTCGGCCGCATAGAGGTGGCGTTATACGAGCTCCATATGGGTCGTGCGTACCTCAGGGATCATGCAATCAACGACGTGCGTGACCTCGAACCGCCGCTCTTTGTGCGCGACGCGTTCATTCATCTTCACCAGAGCCACGCGGAGCAGGTGCCTGCGCTCGCGGCCGCGCTGCGTGCCATGAAACGCGATGGCGCCTATCAACGAGCCTATCGCGAGAAACTCCTGCCCTACGCCGAGCGGGGCTTGCAATGAAGGGCTTCAGCCTGACCCGGGAAGGGTTTCGGTCGCCGCTCGCGCGGCGGCTGCTCGTCGCGATCATCCTCGTCAGTTCGGCGATCACGCTGTGCCTCACCGCGCTCCAGATCTACGGCGAATATCGTAGCGAGCTTGGGGACATTCAGTCGGTTTTCCGGCAGATCGAGGAGGTGCACCTGAAATCCTTGACCCAATCGCTGTGGGAGACCAGCGAGGCCGAACTTCAGTTACAGATAGAGGGCATCGTGCACGTGCCGAACATCGAGCACATCGCAGTGCGCGAGGGCGACAGAATCCTGGCGCAGGCGGGGCGCCGTGCTTCCCGCAAGATGATCGAGCGGCAATATCCGATGATTTACCCCTATCGCGGCCGGACGCTCGAGATCGGGACGCTGACGGTTGTCGCCAGCCTCGACGCGGTATACCGCGAGTTGTTCAATCGGGCCTTCATCATTCTCGCGAGCAATGCCTTGAAGACCTTCCTGGTGGCCGGATTCGCGTTCACGTTCTTTCACTTGCTGGTTAACCGCCATCTGCTTTTCATCGCCAAATACCTGCGCGGTCTCGACCTGCGCGGGCGTGCGCCGCCGTTGATATTGGCGCGCGCTGCCGGCCGCCGGCATGATGAGCTTGACGAGGTCGCCGCGTCGATCAACCACCTGCACGAGAACGCGCGCTCGACTGTTACCGCGTTGCACGATAGCGAGTCGCGGCTGCGGCTGGCCGTGGACAGTGGTGGAGTCGGCCTGTGGGAGTGGCAGATCGCCACGGGCCAACTGACCTGGAACAACCAGCTCAAAATCATCTTCGGCCTGCCGCTCGATGTGGCGGAACCGACGCTGGAGACGTTCCTGGCGGCAATTCACCCGGAGGACCTCGCCGAGACGGAACGGGTTTTCCGCGGGGCGCTGGAAAACCACACGGAATACAACCACGAATTTCGCATCCTCCGGCCTGACGGCGCCGTGCGCTGGATCGTGACCATCGCGCGCGGCATTTACGACGCCACGAACCAGCCGGTTCAGATGCTGGGCGCGGCCATGGACATTTCCAACGGCAAGCAGGCGGAGGAGAAACTAAGGGAAAGCGAGGATCGCTACCGCGACCTGGTAGAACACAGCGAGGACTTGATCTGCACCCATGACCTGGACGGGCGCATTCTCTCAGTAAACCCGTGGGCCGCAAAGATTCTGGGCTACAAGCAGGCCGAGCTGGTGAACATGAATTTGCGCGATGTTCTTGCGCCCGTCGTGAGACATGAATTTGATGGCTACCTGGCCGCGGTCCGGGCCCAGGGCGCCTCCCAAGGGCTGATGCTGGTGCAATCCCGCACCGGGGTAAAGCGTGTATGGGAGTACCACAACACGTTGCGCACCGAAGGATTACCGGCGCCGATTGTAAGAGGAATGGCGCACGACATCACCGAACGCAAACAGGCCGAGCGCGAACTGACGCACAAAACGGAACTGGCGCAACTGCTGGAACAACTGGCGCGAGCGGCTAACGAGGCGGTATCGCCGGAAGCGGCAATGGAAACATGTCTGAGGCGCATCTGCGAAAATGGCAAGTGGGTGCTGGGCCGAGTCGCGACGTTTTCACCGGGCCTGTCGCTACGCAAACCGGACCGCTCGCAATGGTTTTGCGCGGAACCGGCACGCTTCGACGCCTTCATGCGCTACTCCGACGGCTACCAATTCATGGGAGGGCCCAGCGTATTTATTAACGTGGTATTGCGCGCCCAGCGTCCGGTATGGCTGCCGGACGTGACGGCGCCTGACATGTCCAGGTTCTTCCGCCTCGCCATGGCAGCGGAAGCAGGCCTCAAGGCGGCGTTCGCGTTTCCCGTCATTGTCAGCGGGGAAGTCATCGCCTTTCTTGAATTCTTCGCCACCGAAACACGACAGCCTGACGCTCTGCTCATAGAGGGAACCACTGGCCTCGCCAGCCAGTTTGCGCGGATGATCGAACGCGGCAGAGCCGTCGAAGCACAGGCAAGGCTCGCGGCGATCGTGGAAAATTCCAGCGACGCCATCATCAGCCGCGCGCTCGACAGCACGGTCACGTCTTGGAATCCCGCAGCCGAGCGCATCCTGGGCTACACGGCGGCGGAGGTCATCGGCCGTAATCCGGTCGAAATCATTCCGCCCGAGCTGCGGCAAGAGGCCACCGAGTGGCGCAATCTGGTGAAGGCAGGTCAAACACTGCAGAACATCGAAACAGTGCGCATCGCCAAGGATGGACGCCACATCGACGTCGCGGTCAGCTATGCCACAATCAAGAGCAACAGCGGCGGCATCATCGGCACCGCGACCATCGTGCGCGACATCTCCGAGCGCAAACGAGCCGAGCGGATTTTGCACAACTATACGGCGCGGCTGCAGACCGTCTCGCGCAAGCTGCTCGAAGTCCAGGAAGATGAGCGCAGGCGGCTCGCGCGCGAACTGCACGACCAGGTCGGTCAGGTGTTGACCGCGCTCAAGATCAATCTGCAGGTCATCGAGCGCCAATCCGCGGCGGCCCCGGTCGCGTTGAAAACCGAGGAATGCATGCAGCTCGCCGACGCGGCACTCCAGCAGGTGCGCACGCTGATGCTCGATCTGCGGCCACCGCAGTTAGACGAGCTGGGGCTTGCCGTCACGCTGCGCGCGCACGCCAGGCGGGCGGTGGCGCCGGCCAATCTCGCGCTGCACTTTAGTGCGCCCGCCGTGCCGGCCAAACTGCCGCCGGAGATGGAAATCGTCTGCTTTCGCATCATGCAGGAAGCGCTGACCAACATCCTGCGCCACGCCGGCGCAAGCAACGTCTGGGTCGACCTTGCGATCACTGGCGATGAGCTAAGACTTACGGTGCGCGACGACGGCAAGGGCTTCGATCTGGTCGAGGCACAGCGGCGCGCGATCGGTGGCGGCAGCATCGGGCTGCTCAGCATGGAAGAGCGCGCGACGCTCGCCGATGGCCGCATCGAAATCAGCACGGCTCCCGGTGCGGGCACTACGGTGCGCGCGACGTTTTCACTTCAAGCGGCGCAATCCACAGTAGCTACGGCATGAATCCAATCCGCATCGTGCTTGCCGACGATCACGCGCTGGTGCGCGCCGGCATCCGCACGCTGTGCGAGTCGCTTGACGGCGTCACGGTGGTGGCCGAAGCAGCCGACGGTAATCAGGTGCTTGAAATGGTCAAGGCGCACCACCCGGACCTCGTGCTGATGGACATCGCGATGAAAGCGCTGAACGGACTGGAAGCGACCGCGCGGATGACGCGCGAATTTCCCCGGGTGCGCGTGATCATCCTGTCCATGCACGACGCGGAAGATTTCGTGCAGCAGGCGCTCAAGGCCGGCGCATCGGGCTACCTGCTCAAGGATTCGGCGGTCCCCGAACTCGAAACGGCGATCACCGTGGTGATGCGCGGCGAGGTTTACCTGTGCCCGAAGATCTCCAGGCTGGCGGTGCAAAGCTACATGCAGCATGCCGGCGAGGTCGAGGGTCCGCTCGGCGTGCTGACCCCGCGCCAGCGCGAAATCCTGCAGTTGATCGCCGAAGGACACGGCACCAAGGACATCGGCCTGCGGCTCGATCTGAGCGTGAAAACGGTGGAAACCCACCGCGCCCAGATCATGGAGCGGCTCGGCATCCACGACCTCGCCGGGCTCGTGCGCTTCGCCATCCGCGTCGGGCTGGTGAGCAGCGACAAGTAAGAAGCAGTCCGGGGTAGATCGCGGCCGCTGAGCAGTAACGTGGTCCGTATCGGGCGTCGTGTTGCGTTGCCGTCATTTTTCCGGTAATAATGACGGCATGAAAACACGGGCTGATTATTCCCGCTTGCTCGTTCCCCCGCAGCAAAGCTTTTTTCTTTTCGGCATGCGCGGCGTCGGCAAGAGCACCTGTACCTGAAGGAGGAGATTCAGGCCGAGGCCCTGGTTCGCAATCTTCCAGGCTTCGCGCGTTTTCTTCCTGTGGCGGCGTTGTTCCACGGGCAGGTGCTGAACGCCGCCGGACTTGCGCGCGATGCCGGGGTGGCGCGGACCACGGTCGCGGGCTATCTGGAAATTCTCGCCGACACGCACCTCGCCTGGCTGCTTCCGGCCTACGAGGGGAGACTTCGCGTCAAGGAGCGCAAGCACCCCAAGCTCTACTGGGTCGACGCAGGAGTCGTGCGCGCCGTGAAACGCGAGTTCCACGCGCCCGGCGAGCTGGAGCGCGGCCCCTTGCTGGAAGGCTGGGTGGCGACGCTGCTCAGAGCCTACGGAGAACCGGGACCCGCGCTGGGGAAAAGATACGACGCCTTATATTACTGGGCGCCGGCCGAAGGCGGGACCGAAGTGGATTTCCTGGTCAGGCGCGGCGCCGAGTCGATTGCTATCGAGGTCAAAGCGAAGCGCTCGCTCGCGCCGCGCGACTTCGCCGGCTTGAGGGCAATCGCCGAACTGAAAGGCGTGCGAAGGCGCATCGTGGTCTTCCTGGGCGAACGCCCCTACAACACGGAGGACGGAATCGAAGTGCTCCCGGCCGGCGGGTTCGCCATAGAGCTGGCCAAGGGGCGGGTGTGATAAATGCAGGCCATCTTGCGGCAAACCCGTCGAAGTTCGCTATCCTCCACGGCCTCACTCCGCCCGGCTGATGGATGAAGTGGCGCGCACCGCACGCACGCGCTGGTGAGAAGCGACAAGTAGAGACGTGGTTCGCGGCTCGTCTAAGGTATTTCGCAGCGCAATCTAGGGGATTCCCCGATACCCGCTGCCGCCGTCCTGCCCCATTATGGGCGCGTGACTCATCACCCCATCACCCCGGCGCAAGCCGGGGTCTCGGCAAGGAACTCCACAAATGCACAAGTTGCGCGTACTGGTGGTTGACGACAACCGGCTGTTCCTCAGCGCGGCGCGCAACCTGCTATCCGAACTGCCCGAGGTAGGCTGCGCCGAATACGTGAACTCGGGCGCCGAAGCACTGGCGAAAGCTACGGAATTTGTCCCCGACCTGGTGCTGATGGACATCATGATGCCGGGAATGAGCGGGCTCGAAACCATGGCGATTCTGCAATTTCGGGTACCGGCGCCGCGCATGTATGCGGTGACCCTGCACGATTCCGCCGAGTATCGCACCGCGGCGCTGAAGAATGGCGCCGACGGCCTGATTTCGAAATCCGACTTCGCCACCGCGATCCCTGAACTGCTCGCCACGCTGTCGCGTGGGTCTGATTGAGGCCGGCCGCGGCGCGTTCAAACGCTCATTTCTGAGGGAACCGAAAATGGATATTCGTACCAAGTCTGTGAAGGCGCGCAAGGACACGCCGGTAACCCCGGTAGGAGAGCAATCGGCTTTCCTGCGAAACATTCTTGAATCGTCGACCGAGTATTCGATCATCGGCAAGGATCTCACCGGCAAAATCGAGCTCTGGAATGCCGGTGCGCGCCGCATTTATGGCTACGAGCCGGAAGAAGTCATAGGCAAGGCCAACTCGTCAGTGCTCCATACGCCAGAGGACATTGCCGCAGGCAAGCCGAAAGAGATCATGGCTGCCGCATTGCAAGCCGGTAAATGGGAAGGCACCTTCAAGCGAGTCCGCAAGAATGGCGAGCGATTCACCGCGCGCGTCGTCGTCACGCCGCGCCGCGATGCCGGTGGCAAGCCCATCGGCTACCTGCTGATCTCGAAAGACATCTCGGATGAAATTCGCCTGACGGGGGAACTTGAAACCGCGCAGTTCTATGCGCGCAGCCTGATCGAGGCGTCGCTCGACCCGTTGGTCACCATCAGTCCCGAAGGCAAGATCACCGACGTCAATGAAGGCTCGATCAAGGTCACCGGCGTCCCGCGCGAGAAACTGATCGGCACCGACTTCTCCAATTACTTCACCGAGCCGGAGCAGGCCCGCGAGGGCTACCAGCAGGTCTTCGCCAAGGGCTTCGTCACCGACTATCCGCTGACCATCCGGCATCGGGATGGAAGGCTGACTGACGTGTTGTACAACGCCTCGGTCTACAAGGACGTGGCCGGAAATGTGCTCGGCGTTTTTGCCGCGGCCCGCGATGTCACCGATTCCAAGCGCGTCATGCGCGCGTTCACCGAGACCAAGAACTTCCTGGATAACATTCTGCAGAGCTCGACCAAGTACTCCATCATCGGCAAGGACCTCGACCACCTCATCCTCTCCTGGAACGAGGGGGCGCGGAGGAACTACGGCTATACAGCAGACGAGATCCTCGGCAAGAATTCCGAGATCCTGCACACGCCGGAGGACATACGGTCAGGCGCCGTCGCCAAACTGCTGACGACCGCCCAGGAGAAGGGATTGGCGGAAGATGAGTTTCAGCGCGTCCGGAAAGACGGTTCGCGCTTCGCGGCAAGCGTTGTCGTCACACGCCGCAGCGATGCTTCGGGTCAGCCCATCGGGTATCTGCTCATGAGCCACGACATTTCGGAAAAGAAACAGGCCGAAGAGCAATTGCGTTACGCCTCTCAATACGCCCGCAGTCTGATCGAGGCGAGTGTCGATCCGCTGGTCACCATCAGCCCGGAAGGCAAGATCACCGACGTGAACGAGGGCAGCATCAAGGTGACGGGGGTGCGCCGCGAGGAGTTGATCGGCACGGACTTCTCCAACTACTTCACCGAGCCGGAGCAGGCCCGCGAGGGCTACCAGCAGGTCTTCGCCAAGGGCTTTGTCACCGACTACCCGCTGACCATCCGGCGCAAGGACGGGCACCTCACCGACGTCCTCTACAACGCCTCGGTGTACAAGGACACGCACGGCAGCGTGCTGGGCGTGTTCGCCGCCGCGCGCGACGTGACGGCGCAGAAGAAGGCGGAGGCCGAGGTCGCCGAACAGCGCACCAACGAGTTGGAGCGGCTGGTGGAGCTGGAGCGCTTCCAGAGACTCACCGTCGGACGGGAACTCAAGATGATCGAGCTCAAGAAGGAGATCGAGGAGCTCAAGAAGACCGGGGCAAGGTGACAGACCATGCCGGCGATGAGAGCGCAAAGCGTGGACATCGGGCAGCAGCTCAGCCCCGCCGACTACGCGAAAGCAGTGCTTAACATCCTCGAGGATTCCGCCGCGGAACGAACGCGCCTGCAAGACGCCCAGAAGGCGGTGGTCAACATATTGGAGGATTCCGCCGGCGAAAGAACCCTGCTGGCGACGACGCAGAAGGCCGTTCTCAACATACTGGAAGATTCAGGCACCGAGAAGCTGCGCCTCGAGGAGATTCAGAAGGCGGTGCTTAATATCCTTGACGATTTCGCGGGCGAGGTGGACAAACGCAGGCAAGCCCAGACGTCGCTGCTCCAGTTGAACGCCGAACTTGAGGCCTTTTCCTATTCCGTGTCGCATGACTTGCGGGCCCCGCTGCGCGCGATCGACGGTTTCGGCCAGAGACTGATCGAGGCGTCCCGGGACAAACTGGATTCAACCGCCTTGCATTATCTCGATCGCATCCGCGCCGGCACGCAAATCATGGCGCAACTGATCGAGGACCTGTTGAGCCTGTCGCGGGTCTCGCGCGCCGAGCTGAATATTCAGCCCGTCAGTCTCAGTGCGCTGGTGCAACGTATCGCCAATGAGCTGCGGCAGAGCGAACCCGGGCGCAGCGTTGCATGGTCCATCGCCGGCGATGCCGCCGTGGTGGGTGACGAGCGGCTGCTCGGGATCGTGCTGCGGAACCTGCTCGGCAATGCATGGAAATTCACCTCGAAATGTGTCAAGGCGTGCGTCGAATTCGGTGAAACGCATGAGGACGGAGAAACAGTGTATTTCGTGCGCGACAACGGCGCCGGATTCGACATGGCCTATACCGACAAACTGTTCGCGCCGTTTCAGCGTCTGCACAGCGCGGCTGAGTTTTTCGGCACCGGCATCGGGCTGGCGACGGTGCGGCGCATCGTTCAGCGCCATGGCGGCCGCGTCTGGGCGAAAGGGGCAGTTGACCAAGGTGCGACATTTTATTTCACGCTTGGCAAAGGAGCAGGGCATGACATCAAAACCGATATTGCTGGTTGAAGATAATCCGGACGACGAGGAGCTGACCCTGCTCGCGCTCAAGGACCACAAGATTGCCAATGATGTCGTGGTGACGCGGGACGGGGTCGAGGCGCTGGACTATATGTTTGCCACCGGCAAATTCGCCGGCCGTAAGCCGTCCGAATTACCCGCGCTCATCCTGCTCGACCTGAAGCTGCCGAAATTAGGCGGCCTGGACGTGCTGAAGCGTTTGCGCGAGGACTCCCGCACCAGGGTCATTCCGGTCGTGGTCCTGACATCTTCGAATGAAGAGCAGGACATCGTCACCAGTTACCAACTGGGGACCAACAGTTTCGTCCGCAAGCCGATTGATTTTCACGAGTTCCAGAAAGTGGTGAAAGAGATCGGCGTCTACTGGTTGCTGGTCAATCAGCCACCCATATTGAAGTAATAACTGTGTCAATACCGATTCGGGTACTGATAGTCGAGGACGAGCTGGCTGACGCCGAGTTGATGCTCGGCAACCTGGCCGACCACGGGTTTGCCGCGCACGCGGAGCGCGTCGAGACCGAGGCGGCCTATCTTGCCGGCTTGAATACGGCACCCGACGTGATCCTTGCCGATTACCGGCTGCCGCATTTTTCGGGGCCGCGCGCGCTGGAGTTGCTCAATAAACGGCGCCTCGACATACCGTTCATCGCGGTATCCGGCACCATCAGCGACGTCGAGGCGGCGAATCTCATCAAGGCGGGCGCGTGCGACTTTCTGCTCAAGGACCGCCTGGCGCGCCTGGGGCTGGCGGTGGAACAAGCCCGGGAAGCCAAACGCGCGCGCGACGAACAACGCCGGCTGAACGTGGTGCTCGCCGAGAGCGAAGAGAAATTCCGTCTGATCTGCGAAACCGCCACCGACGTGATGGTGCTGCTGGACGGCGACAACCTGATCCGGTATGTAAACCCGGCGATCCGGAATTTATTCGGCTACGCGCCGGACGAGGTCGAAGGCAAACCGATCGCCATGCTGCAGCCTGCGCGGCTGCGCGAGCCACATCAGCAAGGCGTAAAGCAGTTTCTTAAAACCGGTGTGACGAAGCAGGACTGGCGTCCCATCGAGAGGTTCGGGCTGCACCGCGACGGGCACGAATTTCCGGTGGAAATAGCCTACAGCCACATGATCCTGCACGGCAAACCGGTCTTCGTCGGCGTGATACGCGACATCACCGAGCGCAAGCACGCCGAGCAGGAGATCCGGGACCTCAACGCCTCGCTCGAGCGGCGCGTGGCCGAGCGCACGCTGCAGCTTGAGGAGACGAGCCGCGCGAAGTCGGATTTTCTCGCCAACATGTCGCACGAGCTGCGCACGCCATTGAACTCGATCATCGGTTTTTCCGAGCTGCTGAAGGACGGCGTGCTCGGCGAGCTGGACGCGAAGCAGCGCGGCTTTGTCGCCGATATCTTCGGCGCCGGCACGCACCTCTTGTCGCTCATCAACGATATCCTCGATCTCTCCAAGGTCGAGGCGGGGATGCTGCAGCTCGAAGCGGACGCGGTGGACGTTGCAGCGCTGCTCAAGGCAAGTACGATGATCGTGCGGGAAAAGGCGGCTGCGCATCGCATCCGGCTCGACACCCGGCTCGATCCGGCGCTCGGCACCATGCTTGCCGACGAGCGGAAGCTCAAGCAGATCGTCTACAACCTGCTCTCGAACGCGGTCAAGTTCACTTCCGACGGCGGCGCGGTGACGCTCTTCGCGCGCCGTTGCACGCGGGCCGAGGTGACGCTCGATGAGGTGCTGCCGGGGCGGCTTATCGCGCTGCCGCCGGGCGAGGACAACGAGTTCCTCGCGATCACCGTCGAGGACTCCGGCATAGGCATTGCCGAGGAGCACCTGCCGAAGCTCTTCGAGCCGTTCGTGCAGGTGGACAGTTCCGTCGCCCGTCGCCAGGGAGGCACGGGGCTGGGACTCTCCCTCGTGCGGCGGCTTGCCGAACTGCACGGCGGCACGGTGGGTGTGGCGACCCGACCGGGCTCCGGCAGCCGCTTCTGCGTGTGGCTGCCCTACCGTGAGGCCGCACCCGCCGCTGTGCAGGTGAGCCGGACGATGCCCCAGGTCTCGGCCCCATCCGCGCCTGCGGCGCCGCTCGCGCTGGTGATCGAGGACGATGACCGGATGGCCGATGTGATCGCGGCGCAGTTGCGCGCCGAGGGGTTCGAGATGATGCGCGCGGCCACCGCCGAGGAAGGACTGGTGCGCGCCGCCAAGCGCCGCCCGCAGCTCATCACGCTCGACATCTTCCTGCCCGAGATGGACGGCTGGGAGTTCATGCGCCGTTTGAAGGCCGATCCCAAGCTTGCCGATACGCCGGTGGTGATCATCACCGTATCGAAAGACCTGGAGCGCGGCTTCGCGCTCGGCGCCCGGCGCGTGCTGCAGAAGCCCTTCGTGCGCGTGGAGCTGGTGGCAACGCTCGCCGGACTGGTGAACGCGCGGCCCAATGGCGAGCCGGCGCGCGTGCTGGTGGTCGACGACAACGTGAAGGCGGTGGAGCTGGTGGCGACAGCGCTCGAGGCCGAGGGCTACCGCGTGCTGCGCGCCTATGGCGGCGCCGAGGCGATAGAGGTGGCGCGCAGCTCGCGGCTGGACCTTGTGATCCTCGATTTGATGATGCCGGAGGTGAGCGGCTTCGAGGTGGCGCGCGTGCTGCGCGAATCCGAACACACTGCGCGCATCCCGATCCTGGTGCTTACGGCGAAGGATCTGACCGCCGAGGATCGCGCGCGTCTCAACGGCGACGTGAGCGCGATCCTGGCGAAAGCGAGCTTCAGCACGAGCGAACTGCTCGCCGAGCTGCGCCGCGCGCTGCCGAAGCGCGCCAGGGATTGAGAGGACAACCGATGGCGAAGATCCTGGTAGTAGACGACGACGCGTGGAACCTCAAGCTCGCCATTACCGTGCTCGAGCAGGCGGGCCACGAGGTGCTGAGCGCGGAGAGCGGCGCCGAGGGCATCGAGGCCGCACTCGCGCACGCGCCCGAACTCGTCCTCATGGACGTGCAGATGCCCGGCATGGATGGTATCACCGCGCTCAAGCGCCTGCGCGCCGATCCGCGCACCGCGGCGCTCAAGGTCGCCGCGCTCACCGCGCTCGCGATGAAAGGCGATCGCGAGCGGCTGCTCGCCGGGGGCTTCGACGGCTATCTCGAAAAGCCGATCCGCCACAAGGAGTTTCTGGCGAGCATCGTGGCGCTGCTGGAAGGGAAGCACGAATGAAACGCTCCGGTAGCGCAGGCGCCTCGCCTGCTGTCTTGGGAGTCAATACAGGGCTTAGCCCCTTGCAAGCCCCGGTTCGCTTAGCCCGGCTGCCGCGAACGCGGGCCCGCTGCCTTGCGAAGCAGCTCGAGGCCGCGCGCCGCCTTGCCTCGGCCGCGTGCCGCGCGCACAAGAAAACGCACTTCCGCATCGTGTTCGGCGATAGCTACGGTCGCCATCTCCTCGATCAGCTTGTTGACGCTCAGGTTGCGTTCCTTGGCCACCTGCTGGAGCCGCTCGCGTTTTTCCTGCGGCATGCGAATGATCATTGCGCTCATGGTTCCTCCTTCAATAGTCCTGCCGGCGTGACGATGCGTAATTGCGGGAATCGCAACTCGCGCGCCAGCGTGAAATCCCTCGTGTTTCTGGTCACGATCGCCCGCGCGCTGCCGGCGACCGCCAGTTCGATCACGTGATTGTCGCCCTCATCACGAAGGTTGGGCCGCCAGGTGTAGTAGACCCGCGTCCAGCGGCAGGTCGCGGCAAAAATGTCGAACAGTTCCAGGCGCTCACGTTCGCTCAGCCGGCTCCCCTTGAAAAGGCCGGCGCGACCCAGTTGCGCTTCATATTCCGCGATCAGCGCAGGCCCCATCAGCGGTGTGAACCGTCCGCGAAGGCATTCCGCGACGACCGCGTTGGCAGCGGCGCCGCCCAGCAGCGCGCTCACGAAAACGTCGGTATCGACGACGATGCGCATCATCGAATGATTGCATATGTGCAATCATGTGTCCAGCCCGGCGAGCGTCGCGGCGCTGCTGGAAGGGGGGGAGCGAATGAAACGCGCCTTGCTGCGCAGCCTCACCGGGGTCGGGTCCTGGCGTGCGGCCGCGCCCGGAATGCCCAGGCACGGCGGGGACTGAGGCGTGCAATGGCGAAGACGGTCGATGACAACCCGCAGTTCCTGAAGGAGTCGCAGCATGAACGATACCAATGACCTTGCGCTGGTAATTATTTCGATAGCCGTCGCGCTCATCGCGTCCTACATCGCAGCATCCGCCAGCCGCAGGGCGCACTTCTGGGTTACCGGCACCGCGATTTCGCTGGGGGTCGGCATCTGGGCTTTGCAGTTCATCGGCATGCTCGTGCTCAAGCTGCCGATCCCGATGTCGTACGACATTCCGATCACGCTGCTCTCGCTGCTGATCGCGGTCCTGGTGTCGGGGTTCGCGCTGCGCACGGCCAACGTGGCTTTGGAGAAGCGCTCCATTGAGCTTTCCGCGGCCAACGCGCTGCTACAGCAGCAAATGCAGGAACGCATCCAGGCCGAGCAGGAGATCCGGGACCTCAACGCCTCGCTCGAGCGGCGCGTGGCCGAGCGCACGCTGCAGCTTGAGGAGGCGAGCCGTGCGAAGTCGGACTTCCTCGCCAACATGTCGCACGAGCTGCGCACTCCATTGAACTCGATCATCGGCTTCTCCGAGCTGCTGAAGGACGGCGTGCTCGGCGAGCTGGACGCGAAGCAGCGCGGCTTTGTCGCCGATATCTTCGGCGCCGGCACGCACCTCTTGTCGCTCATCAACGATATCCTCGATCTCTCCAAGGTCGAGGCGGGGATGCTGCAGCTCGAAGCGGACGCGGTGGACGTTGCAGCGCTGCTCAAGGCAAGTACGATGATCGTGCGGGAAAAGGCGGCTGCGCATCGCATCCGGCTCGACACCCGGCTCGATCCGGCGCTCGGCACCATGCTTGCCGACGAGCGGAAGCTCAAGCAGATCGTCTACAACCTGCTCTCGAACGCGGTCAAGTTCACTTCCGACGGCGGCGCGGTGACGCTCTTCGCGCGCCGTTGCACGCGGGCCGAGGTGACGCTCGATGAGGTGCTGCCGGGGCGGCTTATCGCGCTGCCGCCGGGCGAGGACAACGAGTTCCTCGCGATCACCGTCGAGGACTCCGGCATAGGCATTGCCGAGGAGCACCTGCCGAAGCTCTTCGAGCCGTTCGTGCAGGTGGACAGTTCCGTCGCCCGTCGCCAGGGAGGCACGGGGCTGGGACTCTCCCTCGTGCGGCGGCTTGCCGAACTGCACGGCGGCACGGTGGGTGTGGCGACCCGACCGGGCTCCGGCAGCCGCTTCTGCGTGTGGCTGCCCTACCGTGAGGCCGCACCCGCCGCTGTGCAGGTGAGCCGGACGATGCCCCAGGTCTCGGCCCCATCCGCGCCTGCGGCGCCGCTCGCGCTGGTGATCGAGGACGATGACCGGATGGCCGATGTGATCGCGGCGCAGTTGCGCGCCGAGGGGTTCGAGATGATGCGCGCGGCCACCGCCGAGGAAGGACTGGTGCGCGCCGCCAAGCGCCGCCCGCAGCTCATCACGCTCGACATCTTCCTGCCCGAGATGGACGGCTGGGAGTTCATGCGCCGTTTGAAGGCCGATCCCAAGCTTGCCGATACGCCGGTGGTGATCATCACCGTATCGAAAGACCTGGAGCGCGGCTTCGCGCTCGGCGCCCGGCGCGTGCTGCAGAAGCCCTTCGTGCGCGTGGAGCTGGTGGCAACGCTCGCCGGACTGGTGAACGCGCGGCCCAATGGCGAGCCGGCGCGCGTGCTGGTGGTCGACGACAACGTGAAGGCGGTGGAGCTGGTGGCGACAGCGCTCGAGGCCGAGGGCTACCGCGTGCTGCGCGCCTATGGCGGCGCCGAGGCGATAGAGGTGGCGCGCAGCTCGCGGCTGGACCTTGTGATCCTCGATTTGATGATGCCGGAGGTGAGCGGCTTCGAGGTGGCGCGCGTGCTGCGCGAATCCGAACACACTGCGCGCATCCCGATCCTGGTGCTTACGGCGAAGGATCTGACCGCCGAGGATCGCGCGCGTCTCAACGGCGACGTGAGCGCGATCCTGGCGAAAGCGAGCTTCAGCACGAGCGAACTGCTCGCCGAGCTGCGCCGCGCGCTGCCGAAGCGCGCCAGGGATTGAGAGGACAACCGATGGCGAAGATCCTGGTAGTAGACGACGACGCGTGGAACCTCAAGCTCGCCATTACCGTGCTCGAGCAGGCGGGCCACGAGGTGCTGAGCGCGGAGAGCGGTGCCGAGGGCATCGAGGCCGCACTCGCGCACGCGCCCGAGCTCGTCCTCATGGACGTGCAGATGCCCGGCATGGATGGTATAACCGCGCTCAAGCGCCTGCGCGCCGATCCGCGCACCGCGGCGCTCAAGGTCGCCGCGCTCACCGCGCTCGCGATGAAAGGCGATCGCGAGCGGCTGCTCGCCGAAGGCTTCGACGGCTATCTCGAAAAGCCGATCCGCCGCAAGGAGTTTCTGGCGAGCATCGTGGCGCTGCTGGAAGGCAGGACGGAATGAGCCTGCGCGCGCGCATCCTGCTGCTGGTACTGTTCGCCATGCTAACGCCGGTGGTGGCGCTGACATTCTTCCTCACCGGAGACCGCGAGGAGGATGTCACCGAAGTGCAACGCCAGTTGTCCGTCACGGCTCAACGCATCGCGCAAGACCTGGAAGATGTGGTGCGGGCCACGGCGCAGCTTCATTATGGATTGTCGCGCGCCCGGGATCTCGACATCGGCGACCGGGCGGCCTGTTCCGATTTCCTGGCCGGCGTGCTCAAGGAGTATCCGCAGTACACCGGCATACTCACGATAACGCCGAAGGGCGATCTGTTTTGCGATTCCCTGCGCACCGGCAGAGCGTTGCACCTCACCGACCGCCGTTATTTCCAGCAGGCGCTCACCTCAAAAAACCCGCTCGCCGTCGAGCCGGCGTTCGGCCGCCTGACAGGGATCGCGGTGCTGCAGATCGCCTACGCCGCGCGCGGCGACGGCGGCGAGCCAAGGTTCGTGCTGCTCGCCTCCCTGAATCTCGAAAAGTACATGGAAGCCCGCTACCGGCGCTTCCCCTTCGGTTCGGCGGTGTTCGCGTTGATGGACGGCAAAGGGACGTTGCTCACCTGGCATCCCGGCGGCGAGAAGCTGCGCGGCATGTCCGTCGCGGATTCTCCGCTGCATTTGCTTGCACAAAAGCGCGACGACAAAATCCTGTCCGACGACATCGAATTCGGCGGCGACTCCCGGATCTGGAGGGCCGCCGCGCTGTCCGGGCTTCCCGAGGCGCGGCTCACCGTCCTGGTCGGAGTGCCCAGGAAGGCGTTGACCGCGGCGGCGGATCAAAGGCTGATTCGCATTCTCGAGATCCTGATTTTGGTTTCGCTGCTGGCATTCGCCGGCGCATGGACGCTCGCGGAACTGGGCGTTCGCCGCCCGGTCGCGCGCATCACGGACGCGGTGTCGCGCTTTCGGTCGGGCGACCTCGGCGCGCGGGTCGGCAAGCCGTATCCCAAGGGCGAACTGGGCGGGCTGATGTCCGCGATCGACGCCACCGCCGACCGCATCCAGACGCAGAATGACGAAATCCGGCGCCTGAACGAGGGCCTGGAGGGGCGCGTGGCCGAGCGCACGCAGCAGCTCGAGGAGGCGAGCCGCGCGAAGTCGGACTTTCTCGCCAACATGTCGCACGAACTGCGCACGCCCTTGAACTCGATCATCGGTTTTTCCGAGCTGCTGAAGGACGGCGTGCTCGGCGAACTGGACGCGAAGCAGCGCGGTTTCGTCGCCGATATCTTCGGCGCCGGCACGCACCTCTTGTCGCTCATCAACGACATTCTCGATCTCTCCAAGGTCGAGGCGGGGATACTGCAGCTCGAAGCGGACGCGGTGGACGTTCCTGCGCTGCTCAAGGCGAGCACGCTGGTGGTAAGGGAAAAGGCGCTCGCGCGTCGCATCCGGCTCGACACCCGGCTCGATCCGGCGCTCGGCACCATGCTCGCCGACGAGCGCAAGCTCAAGCAGATCGTCTACAACCTGCTCTCGAACGCGGTCAAGTTCACTTCCGACGGCGGCGCGGTGACGCTCTCCGCGCGACGTTGCACGCGTGCCGGGGTGGCGCTCGATGAGGTGCTGCCGGGGCGGCTTATCGCGCTGCCGCCGGGCGAGGACAACGAGTTCCTCGCGATTACAGTCGAGGACACCGGTGTAGGAATCGCCGAGGAGCACCTGCCGAAGCTGTTCGAGCCGTTCACGCAGGTGGACTCTTCCCTCGCCCGGCGGCAGGCCGGCACGGGACTGGGACTTTCGCTCGTGCGGCGGCTTGCCGAACTGCACGGCGGCACGGTGGGCGTGGCGAGCCGCCCGGGGGTGGGCAGCCGCTTTTGCGTGTGGCTGCCCTGGCGCGTGGCCGCACCCGCGGCGTTGCTGGAAGGGAAGAACGAATGAAACGCACATTGCCGCGGGGGGTAGCATGAGGTGGTCGCTGGTGACGCGGTTGCGGTTGGGCTTTGTCGCGGCGCTCATCCTGGTTCTCGTCATTTTCGGGATAACCTGGGGGAGCACCACTGACTTTGCGCGTTCAGTGAAGAACGAGCAACGAAACATGACGGTGATCCAAGCGCTGTACAAAGCGCAATCAGCACTGTTGGAACTGCACGATGACTTCCCGCAATTCATAATCGGCGACGCCGCAGCGCGCAAGCGCATCTTCGAGGAGGAGCCGAAATTGTACGCAATCATCGAGTCGAATCTCGGCGATTACGCGCGGATCGTTCAAGCGGGCACGGAACGCGAGGCGCTTGCCGAGCTGAGCGCCGAGTATCTGCGCTACAAGGAGGCGCGCCCGAAGTTCTTCGACTTGTACGGCGTCGGGCGCATCGAGGAGGCAATCGCCTGGCGCACCCTGACCATCACGCCTTACGAGGCCGCCATGGCGAAGGCATTCGCGCTCCTGATCAATATGGAAAATGCAGAATTCGCACAGGACGCCATTCAGGACGCCGAAGAGGTGGAACAGGCTCGCTACCGCGTCTTCGTCATGAGCGGTCTGTTGCTGCTGCTCCTCGCGCTTGGGTACTGGGCAGCGCTGCGCGCGCTACGGCCGATCCGCGTGCTGCGGACGCAGGCGGAGCGCGTGGTGCGCGAGCAGCTCGGCGAAACCATTGCCGCCTCCGCCAGCAGCAACGAGGTTACGGCGCTGGTGGAAAGTTTTCAGTTGATGTCCGATCGGCTGCTGGCGCGCACCGAGTCGCTGCGCCAGTCGCACGAGCGCATGGACTTTCTGCTGCGCGCCACGCCGGCGGTCATCTTCTCGGCGCGGGCGTATGGCGACTACGGTCCGACTTTCATCAGCGAGAACCTGCGCGCCGTACTCGGCTATGAGCCGGAGGAGTTTCTGTCCGATCCCGCGTTCTGGACAAGCTTGATTCACCCTGACGAGCGCGAGCGCGTTCTCGCCGGACTTGCAGTGCTCAATACGCAGAATACGCACGTCAGCGAAGCGCGCTACCGCCATAAGGACGGCTCGTGGCGCTGGATGCGCAGCGAAATGGCGCTGATACGCGACGCCTCCGGCCAGCCGCACGAACGGGTCGGCTACTGGATCGACATCACCAAGCGCAAGGGCGCCGAGGAGAAGCTGGCCGAGCTTGCCGCCGAGCTCGAAGTCAAGGTCGCGTCGCGCACCGGGGAACTGGCCATGGCGCTCGAGGCAGCCACCGCGGCCGACCGCGTGAAAACCGAATTCATGGCGAACGTCACCCACGAACTGAGGACGCCGCTCAACAGCGTCATCGGCTTTGCCGAACTGCTGAAGGACGAGGTGCCGGGCCCGCTCAACGCGAAGCAAGCCGCGTTCGCCGCCGACATTCTCGCGAGCGGTGAACGCCTGCTCGCGCTGGTGGAGGGGATATTGGAGATGTCGCGGCTCGAAGCGGCCGGAGCCGCGCTTGAGCGCGAGCCGGTGGAGATCGGCGCGATGCTCGAGGAGTGCGTGGCCGCGCACCGCCAGGCGGCCGAGGCGCGCGGCATGACGATCGGACTAGAGGTGGCGCCGGATGCCGGCAGCGCGGAACTGGCCCCGAAGGCGCTGCGTTACATGCTCAACGCGCTGCTCGACAACGCGATCAAGTTCAACTGCGACGGCGGCACGGTCGCGGTGAGCGCGCGGCGCGCGAACGGCGCGCTCGAAATCGCCGTGGCCGACACGGGCATCGGCATCGCGCAAGAGGACGTGGCGAAACTCTTCAAGCCGCTCGTTCAACTCGATGCAGGCCTGGCGCGCCGGCACGGCGGCGTGGGGATGGGACTTGCACTCGCGCGTCGCCTGGCCGAGCTGCACGGCGGCACGATCAACGTGGAAAGCGAACCCGGGAAAAGCAGCATGTTCACGCTGCGTTTGCCCATACAGGAGAAGTCATGAACGAAACGAAGAAACCCGCGCGCATCCTGGTCGTCGACGACGAGGAAAGAAACCGCCGGCTGCTCGCCGCGATGCTCGAGGCCGAGGGCTATTCGGTTGCGGAGGCGGCCGACGGCGCGCAGGCGCTCGAACTCGCGCGGCAGAATCCGCCGGACCTCGTCCTGCTCGACATCATGATGCCGGGCATGGACGGCTACGAAGTCGCGCGCGGGCTCAAGGCGGACGCCGCCACCAAGGCGATCCCGGTCGTGATGGTCACCGCGCTGGATGACCGCGAATCACGCCTGCGCGGGCTGGAAGCCGGGGCGGAGGAATTCGTCACAAAGCCCGTGGACCGCAACGAACTGCGCATCCGCGTCCGCAACCTCCTGCGCCTGAAGGAGCTCAGCGATTTTCTCGCCAACCATAACCGCGTCCTCGAGGAGCAGGTGCAGGACCGCACCGCCAAAGTGGCGCGGCTCAGCCGCATCCACGCCGTCCTGAGCGGCATCAACTCGCTGATCGTGCGCGTCCGCGATCGGCAGGAGTTGTTCAACGGGGCGTGCCGTACCGCCGTCGAGCAAGGCAATTTTGGAATGGCCTGGATCAGCGAATTCGATCCCGAGACGCTGGATGTCACGCCAATTGCTTATGCCGGGACCGATATCGGCGAGTTCATCAACTCGAAAACCACCGCGCGCGAGGACATCCCATTGGGGCAAGGCGTCGTCGGGCGGGCCATTAGAGCCAAAGATCTTGTATTCATCAACGACCTGACGGCGGAACCCGTTGTCGGGAGCATCAAAAGGATAGAAGCGATTCGCCGCGGCTATCGTTCCCTTATTGCATTGCCGCTGTTTGTGGAAGGCAGCGTCGTGGCAACCATGACGCTGTATGCGGCGGAGCCGAACTTTTTCACCGCGGACGAGTTGACGCTGCTCACCGGGCTCGCAAACGACATCTCGTTTGCGCTGCAAGCGATCGCGAGGCAGGAAAGACTCGAAAAGCTGTCGCGAATCCGCGCGGTGTCGGGCGAGATCAACGCCGCGATTGTGCGCATCCGCGAGCGGGAACCCCTGCTGAAGGACGTCTGCCGCATCGCCGTGGAGCACGGCAAATTCGAGCTGGTATGGATAGCTTTGCTTGACCAGAAGATGCAGCAGGTCCAGCCGATTGCATGGGCGGGATTTTCGGCGGAAATCGCGCATACGCCGAACTGGGCCGCCGCGAGCGCATCGCAGACACTACTGGCCGAGGTGATGCAGACCCGGAAGATCGCAGTGCGCAACGACATCGAAACCGAGGCGCCGGTGGGCATTCTGCGCCAGGAGGCCTTGAAGAAGGGCTGCCATTCCGCGATATCCCTACCGTTGGTGATGAACGACGCCGTAGTGGGAGCCATTAACCTGTACGCGACCGGAAGAAATTTCTTTGATCAAGACGAGCTTGCGCTGCTCAATGAAGTCGCGGAGAACCTCTCGTTGGCGCTGCGATCCATGGCCCAGCAGGAGAAGCTCGATTACCTCGCCTACTACGATGCCCTGACCGGGCTGCCCAACCGGGCGCTGTTCGATGACCGCATGACGCAGGTCCTGCGGGCTGCGCGCCACGGGAACCACAAGACGGCGCTGGTGCTGATCGACCTCGAACGCTTCCGGGTCATCAACGAGACGCTGGGGCGGAGCGCGGCTGATGAACTCCTCAAACTCGTGGCGCAGCGCCTGCAAAGCGTCGTCTTCGATCGCGACAGCCTGGTGCGCCTGGCACGGGTCCAGGGAGACATCTTCGCCGGCCTGTTTCCCGGCATCAAGGATGAAGCGGATATTGCGCACCTAGTGGAAGAGAAGATTATCGGCTGCTTCAATCAGCCCTTTACGATCGCCGGGCAGGAGCTGCGGGTTGCCGTGAAGGTTGGAGTGGCGATCTATCCCGGGGACGCGACGGAGCCGGATGCGTTGTTCAACAGCGCGGAAGCGGCCTTGAAGCAGGCGAAAGGCACGAGCGAGCGTTACCTTTTTTACGCGCGCAAGATGAATGCGATGGTCGCCGAGCGGCTCAAGCTCGAAAGCAAGCTGCAGCGGGCTCTGGAGCTGAAGCAGTTCGTGCTCTTCTACCAACCCAAGGTCGATCTGAGCACCGGACGCGTCGCCGGCCTCGAAGCGCTGCTCCGCTGGAACGATCCCGAGACGGGCCTGGTGATGCCCGTGCTGTTCATCCCGCTGCTCGAAGAAACGGGAATGATCATCGAGGTGGGCGCGTGGGCCATGAAACAGGCAGTGTCGCAATACGCGGCGTGGCTGGCGGCAGGCATCGAGCCGCCGCCGATCGCGGTCAACGTGTCGCAGGTGCAGTTGAAGCGCAGGGATTTTGTCGCCTCGGTGCAGCAGGCGATAGCGATCGCGGGTAAACCAGTGCACGGCCTGGATCTGGAAATCACCGAAAGCATGATCATGGAAGACATCGAGTCCAGCATCGAGAAACTGAAAACGATCAGGGAGCTCGGGGTGGGGATCTCGATCGACGATTTCGGCACGGGCCACTCATCGCTGCGCTACCTCACGCGGCTGCCGATTACCGCGCTGAAGATCGACCGCGCTTTTGTCCAGCATATGGCGACGAACGCGGATGACGTGGCGATCGTGTCGACGGTTATCGCGCTGGGGCACAACCTCAACCTGAAGGTAATCGCCGAAGGGGTGGAAACGGAAGAGCAGTCGAAGTTGCTGCGGCTGCTCAGGTGCGACCAGTTCCAGGGCTATTTGTTCAGCAAACCCGTGCCCGCGGAACAAATTCCCGCGCTGCTTGCAAAGCCGTGATTCGTGACTCGTGATTCGGACAACGAACAACGTGATTGGTGAATGGTGATCGCTGGTGTACTACGTCAGCTCGGCGCTGCGCTTGCCGATACAGGAGAAATCATGAACGAAATGAAAAGACCTGCGCGGATACTGGTCGTCGACGACGAGGAAAGAAACCGCCGGCTGCTCGTAGCGATGCTCGAGACCGAGGGCTATTCGGCGGCGGAGGCGGCCGACGGCGCGCAGGCGCTTGAACTCGCGCGGCAGAATCCGCCGGACCTGGTCCTGCTCGACATCATGATGCCGGGCATCGACGGCTACGAGGTGGCGCGTACGCTCAAGGCGGACGCCGCCACCAAGGCGATCCCGGTCGTGATGGTCACCGCGCTGGATGACCGCGAATCACGCCTGCGCGGGCTGGAAGCCGGGGCGGAGGAGTTCGTTATCAAGCCCGTGGACCGCAACGAGCTGCGCATCCGCGTCCGCAACCTGCTGCGCCTGAAGGAGTTCAGCGACTTTCTCGCCGACTACAACCGCATTCTGGAGGAGCGGGTGCAGGAACGCACCGCCAAAGTGGTGCGGCTTAACCGCGTCTACAGCGTGTTGAGCGGAATCAACACGATCATCGTGCGAGTGCGCGAACGCGAAGAACTGTTTGCGGAAGCGTGCAAGATCGCCGTCGAGCATGGGAAATTCGCGATGGCATGGATCGGGTCGTTAGATCCGGCCACTCAGGATGTGACGCCGGCGGCCAAGGCGGGGCGGGACGGCGGATATCTCGATCAGATCACGCTTACCTTACGCAACGATGTAACGGGATACCGCACCTTGACGGCGGAGGCGCTGACGCGTGCCGTGCCGGTCATCTGCAACGATATCAGCGTCGATGAGCGTATGAGCCGGTGGCGCGGCGAGGCGCTGAAACGCGGCTATCGCTCAGTGGCGGTGTTCCCGCTGCTGCTCGAGGATCGTCCGGTCGGCGTATTCGCGCTGTACGCTCCCGAGGCGGATTTCTTCGACGAACAGGAGATGAAATTGCTGACCGAAATGGCCGGCGATATCTCGTTCGCGCTCGACCATATCGCCAAGGAGGAAAAGCTCAATTACCTGGCCTACTACGATGTCCTGACCGGGTTGCCGAACCGCACGCTGTTCTGCGACCGCGTCGATAATCTGGTCCGCTCGCACGCGGTGCGCGAGGAAAGGGTGGCCATCGTTACGTTGAACGTGGAGCGCTTCCGCTTGGTCAACGATTCGCTGGGCCGGTCGGCCGGCGACGCGCTGCTCAAGCAGATCGCGGAGCGCCTGCGGGACGCGCTCGGAAATGACGGCAGCGTCGCCCGCACGGGCTCGAACACCTTCGCCGTCAGCCTCGCGGGCATCACGGCCGGCGTCAACGTCGCGCACACGCTGGAAGAAAAGATCTTTCACGCTCTGAGCGGGCCGTTCGCGGTGGTCGGGCAGGAGCTGCGGCTTGCGTTCAAGTGCGGAATTGCGCTGTCTCCGAACGACGGCAGCGACGCCGAGTCCCTGGTCCGCAACGCCGAAGCCGCGCTGCAAAAAGCCAAAGGCTCGGGCGACAAGTACCTGTTCTACGCGCCGCAGATGAATGCCCGGGTTGCCGAGATACTGAGCCTGGAAAACCGGCTGCGTATCGCGATCGTGGATGAGCAGTTCGTGCTGCACTACCAGCCGAAAGTCGATCTTGCCGGCAATCACATCACGGGTCTGGAAGCATTGATACGCTGGATCAGTCCCGACATGGGGCTGGTGGCGCCGGCCGAGTTCATCCCGACCCTCGAGGCAACCGGGATGATACTCGAAGTCGGCCAGTGGGCGCTCATGCAGGCAGCCGCGGACCAGCGGCGATGGCGCAATCTTGGCCTCAATCCGCCGCGCGTCTCGGTCAACATCTCGGCGCTGCAAATGCGGCAGAAGGGATTCGTCGACTCGGTATTGAAGGTGATCGCTGCCGACAAAGACAACCCCGCGGAGATCGATCTCGAGATCACCGAAAGCATGGTCATGGAGGACGTCGAGGAATCCATACGCAAGCTCAGCGTGGTCAAGGCGATGGGTATCGGCATCGAAATCGACGACTTCGGCACCGGCTACTCATCGCTGAGCCACATCGCGAAGCTGCCCATTACCGCGCTGAAGATAGATCGTTCGTTTATCGCTGAAATGGCGGACAGCGACGACAACATGATGATCGTGTCGACCATCGTCTCGCTCGCGCATGAGCTCAAGCTGCGCGTGATTGCCGAAGGCGTGGAAACCGAGGAACAGCGCGGCATCCTGAAGCTGCTCAAGTGCGACGAGATGCAGGGATACCTGTTCAGCCGGCCCCTTCCCGCTGCCGTAATCGAAGCCATGCTCAGGGCATAGTGGCTGCGGTGGCCGGTGAATTGAGTTATTTAATGTATTAAGTTAAAATTCTCAAACCATGCGTTACGTCCGCCGCGCGCTCGAAGCGCCGCTTAGCAAGGCCGCCGCAAGCTTCCCGGCCGTCGTTCTCACCGGACCGCGACGCGCCGGGAAGACCTGGCTGCTCCGGCATTTGTTGCCGCGGGCGAGCTATCACCTGTTCGAGGATCCCGATATCGTGGCGCGCTTCCGGCACGATCCACAGGGCTTTCTCGACGGTGTCAGGCTGCCGGCGATCCTCGACGAGATCCAGAACACGCCCGAGGTGTTCAACTTCGTGCGCACCCGCATCGACCGCGCGCCGCGGCGCGCGGGACAATGGTATCTGACGGGGTCCCAGGAAGCCGGGTTGATGCACAACGTGACCGAATCCATGGCGGGCCGGGCGGCGATCCTCCAGCTCATGCCCATGTCGGTCAGCGAAACCGCGAAGGCGGGGCTGCTGCGGGGAGGATTTCCCGAAGTCCTCGCACGGCCCGGCGCCGCCCCGCTGTGGTTTAGCTCCTATCTCCAGACTTACCTCGAGCGCGATGTACGTTCCATCAGCGCCGTTCAGGACCTCGCCGCTTTTCGGCGCTTTCTTTCGCTGCTGGCGACGCGGCACGGGCAGGTGCTCAACAAATCCGATCTGGCCGCGCCGCTCGGCATGAGTGTGCCGGGAGTCGGGCGTTGGCTGGATATTCTGGAAATCACGGGGCAGATTCTGATCGTGCCGCCCTGGTTCGAGAATCTCGGCAAACGCCTGATCAAATCGCCGAAGGTCTATGTCGCCGATTCCGGTCTGGCCTGCCATCTGCTCGGGATCGAGACCGCTGCGGAGCTTGAGAAGTCCCCGTTCCTCGGCTCCCTGTTCGAAGGCTTCGTCGCCTCGGAAATAGTAAAGACCCAGGTCAACGCGGGGCGGCGGCGGCAGTTGTTCTACTTTCGCGACCAGCAGGGGCTGGAAGTGGACTTCGTGGTTCCGGGCCGGGGCGGCGCCGTCCGGCTCATCGAGGCAAAAGCCACGCGCACCGTGACGCCGGACATGGCGGCGCCCATGCGCCGGCTTGCTGAGGCGTTCCGGAAGCGCCCCGGACCGAGGCGGTCCGTGCAAATGTCGCTGGTCTATCGGCCCTCGCGATGGGCGGACGATACGCGCGCGCTGGCGCCCGGGGTGCAGGCGCTTTCCTGGCAGAGGATCGATGTTGCATGACTGGCGCGCTGATACTCGCGGGATGGGCGCTGGTTCGTTGATCGTGATTCGCGGCTGGAATGAAAGGCGGACTCATGGGCGCTACCGCAGCGATCGCAACTTTTGTCGTTGATACGTCAAGCGCCGACTTGCCGTCGGGCAGCTCGGAGAAAGCGCAAAAGGCGATCGCCGACACCTTCGCCGCGATCATCGCGGGAGCCGGTTCCGAAGTGGCGGAGCCGTTGCTGCGTTATCTCGACGCGGCGCATGCGCAGGGGCCGGTTCCTATCTTCGGCACGGGCGTCACCGCAGCGCCTGAAACGGCGGCGCTCGTCAACGGCGCGTTCGGGGCCGCACTCGACTACGACGACGTCTTATCGATGATGCCCGCGCATCCCAGCGCCATCATATTGCCCGCCATGCTGGCGAGCCTCGACGGGCGGCGCGTGCACGGGCGCGAACTGATCGACGCTCACATCATGGGTGTGGAAGTCGGCGGCAAGCTCGGCCTGGGCATGACCAATGGGCATTATCGACGCGGCTTTCATGCCACCGGAACGCTGGGAGTGTTTGCCGCGCTGGGCGCGCTGATACGGCTGCAGCGGCTCGATATCGCGACCGCACGGCAGGCGTTTGGCATCGCCGCAACCATGGCAAGCGGCGTGCGGCGCAATTTCGGCACGATGACGAAGCCGCTGCACAGCGGCCTCGCCGCGCGCAGCGCGCTGACCGCTTTGCGTCTTGCCGCGTCCGGGTTTACCGCCGCGCCCGACGTGTTCGAGGCCCCGGCGGGTTTCTTCGCGACTTACGGCGTTGCGGAGTCCGACGTCAACGTTACCGTGAACGGCCTGGGCAAGCCTTACGTGATCGTGGATCCCGGGCTTGCCCTCAAGAAATTCCCGTGCTGCTACGCCACGCATCGCGCCATGGACGGCCTGCTGGAATTGCGCGCGAAGCTCGCTTGCGACGCCGCATCAATTGATAGGGTTGTCTGCCGCATGCCTCCCGGCGGCATGCAGGTGCTCACCTATCCGCGTCCGGTGACAGGATTGGAGGGAAAGTTCAGTCTCGAGTATTGCCTGGCGGCGGGAGTGCTGGACGGAAGGTACTCGCTGTGGACTTTCACCGACGCCGCGGTACGCCGATCGGAAATCGCGGCGTTATACGAGCGTATTGAAGTCGTCGAAGATCCCGCGTGCCGCGGCGGCGATCCGCAATTCGAACAGCGCAGTTCCGGCAGCCGCGGCCTGGTCGAAGTCGAAGTGCGCCTGCGCGACGGCCGCACCGAGCGGACGCGCGTGGAGCGGGCGCCCGGTTCGCCCGCGCGCGAGCTGTCATGGAACGATCTGCACGCCAAATTCATGGATTGCGCCCGCCAGTCGCAACGCGTTTCCGAAAACGCGGCGAACGAAGCGTTCGAGGCAATCCGCAAACTCGAACAAATCGAAGACGTAACGCAGCTCACCGATCTGTTACGCTGATCGCGCGGAATAGGAGCGGCAATCATGGCCAATGAAAACCAAGCCGGCGGCGCTGCAGGAATCAAGGTGTTGTGCTCGAACAGCTCGCACGCCGTGATGGACGAACTGGTGCCGGCGTTCGAACGTGCGAGTGGACATAAAGTCTCGATCGGCTATGACACGGCGATCCTGACGCTGAGCCGCATCAAGGGCGGCGAGACTGCGGACGCGGTGATCCTCAACGCGCCGGCGATCGACGAGTTGACGAAACAAGGCAGGATCGCGGCCGGCAGCCGCCGCACGCTTGCCCGCTGCGGTGTCGGCATCGCGGTCCGCGCGGGCGCGCCCAAGCCCGACATCAGCTCGTTAGAAGCGTTCAAACGCGCGCTGCTCGACGCTAAATCAATCGCCCATACGGAAGCCGGCGCCAGCGGCATTTACTTCGCGGGCCTGATCGAACGGCTTGGTATCGCGGCCCAGGTGCAAGCCAAGGCCCGCACGCGCCCCGGCGGCCTGATCGGAAGACTCGTCGCAAGCGGTGAAGCCGAGCTCGCCGTGCAGCAGATTCCCGAGCTCATGGCAGTGGCCGGCATCGATCTGGTGGGCCCGCTCCCGCCCGAGTTGCAGCTCATCAGCACGGTAACGGCGGCGGTCTTCGCGGATGCGCGGCAACCGGACGCAGCAGGAGTGTTTCTCGCGTTTCTCGCGACCCCAGCCGCCGCCCGCGTGTTCAAAGCGAACGGACTCGATCCCGGCTGAACGTAACTCAGGGCCTTAGGCCGCCGATTTCACCAAAGTCTTGCGGAAAGAGTCTCGCTCCGCGAGCCGTGCGGCGAGCTGACTGAGCACGGGGTACGATTTACGCCAATCTATTTCCGGCAATGCCTGGTCGAGGTAGCCGAGCGCGTAGCCGGCTGCGATATCCGCGAGCGTGAAGCTGTCGCGAAAACAGAATTCGCGGTCGCCGAGATCCTGGCTCATCACCGCCAGTCCGCGCTCGATTTTCTGGCGCTGCCTGGCGTACCACTCGGCGGGCTCGCGCTTGTCCTCCGGCTTGCGGTAATCGTGCGAAATCAGCACGGTCGCATCGGCGATGCCGTCACCGAGCGCCTCCCAGCGCTTGACCTCGATGCGATCGTGGAACGCCTGCGGTATCAGGCGGGGCTCCGCGACCAGGCCATCGAGATACTCGACGATGACCGCGGAATCGTAAACTCCGCTGCCGTCATCCGTGAGCAGCACGGGAACCTTCGAGAGCGGGTTCAGCGGTACGACCATCGTCTCCCGCACCGCCGCGGGGGCGAGCACGTATTCGTACTCGATGCACTTTTCCTCCAGCGCGATACGCGCCTTGCGCACATAAGGGCTGCCGGGAACTCCAAACAATTTCATCGTCTCTCTCCTCTTTTATAATCCCACCGCTTGCTCGTACTTGTTCTTCACCTCGTCGGCAGGCAGGTACTTCGCTTCGAGTTCCTTGATTTTCGAATTGCATGTCTATTCGCCGTCTGCGGACCGGAAACGCGCCGGGGCGCACGCTGCTGTGATTGCCGCCGATTCTACCGTGCGGCTCGCCGCGCGTTCAACTGATTCCGGGAGTGCAATGAAAAGTGTTTGCCGGATAACGTCGCAGCCGGCCCGGAATCGGTGCAAAATACGTTTTCACGATCCATTCCCACCGCAGGAGACCCGCTATGGCAAACGCAGTGTCAGCACTGAATCCAGTCAAGGAACGGTTGAAATCCGGCAAGGTTGCGCTCGGCATGCTGGTGCGGCTCGCGCGCTCGGGCGACATCGCGCGCATCGCCAAGACCACCGGCCACGACTTCATTTTCGTCGACGGCCAGCATGCGCTCTACAACGTCGAGACGATCGGGCACATCGCGCAAGCAGCGCTCGGCTGCGGCATTGCGCCGCTGGTGCGCGTGCGCAGCTGTGACGATCCCGCGACGCAGGTGCTGCTGGATAACGGCGTCATGGGCATCGTCTTTCCCGATATCAGCACCGCGGCGGAAGCCAGGCGCGCGGTCGCCCGCGCCAAATTTGCACCGGTCGGCCGGCGCTCGGTTTCAGGCAGCTATACGATTTTCGATTTTCGCGCGATGTCCACCGCCGACGCGGTGCCGGCGCTGAACGACAACACGCTGGTCGTGTGCATGATCGAAACCGCCGAGGGCCTGCAGAACATCGAGGAAATTGCCGCGGTCGATGGCGTCGACGTGATCCACGTCGGCTCGAACGATCTGCTGACTGCGATGGGCAGGCCCGGCACGTACGGCAGCCCCGAGCATCTTGCGGCAGTCTCGCGTGTAATCGCGGTGACCAAGGCGCACGGCAAGATTCCGGGCGTCGGCGGCGACCGCAACCTCGCGCGCCAGATGGAATTCATCCGCAAAGGCGCGCGCTTTCTCACCACCAACAGCGACATCGCTTTCATGATGGCCGAGGCCTCGCGCGTAACCGGCGAGTTACGTAAAGCGCTGGACACCGGCGAGTAACGCGCGTCAGAACTTGAATAGCCGCTGCGGATTCTCGACCAGGATTTTGCGCCGCATCGCCGCATCCGGCGCCCACGTGCCGAACAGGTTGAAAAGCTCGACCGAGCCCACCTGGTCGGCGAACGAGAGGTGCGGATAGTCGCTGCCCCAGATGATGCGGTCGGGGGCCGTCTCGATCAGCGCGCGCGCGAGCGGCGCTGCATCGGCAAAACCCGGCGCAACCGACATCCGGTAGACACCCGTGAGCTTGACCCAGCAGCGCCCGTCGCCGTGACGCAGCAGGTCGAGCAGCTGCTGGAAGCCAGGTTGCTCCGCGCCATCACGCGCGAGATACATTCCCATGTGCGCGATCGTGAAATCGATGGTCAGCTTGCGCATAGTCGGCATCAGCTCGGTCGTGAGCCAGCCCGGCGTCAGGAAATCGAGCTGCCAGCCGAGTTCCGCGCAGCGCGCGTGCAGGCGCTCGATCCGCGCGAGCATGGTGGCCGCAAAGCCCGGCGTATGCGGTTTTACCGGCGAGACGTTGATGCGCACGCCGCGCACGCCGGCGGCGTGCAATCGCGCAAGCTCGGCGTCCGGCGCGTTCTCGTCGATGTCGACGATGCCGCGGCCGCTTTTGCCAAAACGCGCGCCGACTTCGCGCATCGCATCGAGCATGCACGCATTGTCGCGGCCGTACGCGCTCGGCTGCACGAACACGAAGCGCTCGAAACCGAGGCGGCCCGCCAGCGCGAGAAAATCCGGCAGCGGCGCGAGCGGCGGCGGATAACGCAGGTCGGCGCCGTACGGATAACGCGCGGCCGGGCCGAACACATGGAAGTGGCAATCGCAGCCCAACGGCGGCGCCTTGAAAGTGGGCTCGCTTTCAGCGTGCAGTGACATCGTGTTCTCCTTGTCCCATTACTCCAGCCTGATCCCGGCCTCGCGCGCGAGCTTGCCCTTCTTGTCGAACTCGGCCTTGATATGCGCGGTGAATTCTTCCGGCGACGCGCTCGCCTTGAGTTCGACGCCACGTTCCAGGAAGCGGTTGCGCAGAGCCGGCGTGCGCACGATCTTGGCGACTTCCTGGTTCAGGCGCACGAGGATTTCGCGCGGCGTTCCCGCGGGCGCCACCAGTCCGTTGAAGGTGATGTCCTCGAAGCCCGGCACTCCCGCCTCGTCGATGGTGGGCAAGGCGGGAAACAGCGGCGAGCGCGTGCGGCTCGAGACGGCCAGGCCGCGCAGCTTGCCCGCCTTGATGTAGGGTTCCGACGTGCTCACCTGGTCGAACATCAGCATCACCTGCCCGCCGATGACATCGATGATCGCCTGCGCATTGCCCTTGTAAGGCACGTGCAGCATTTTCACCCCCACCTGGCGGCTGAAAAGTTCGGTCGCCATGTGCCCGGTGCCGCCCGGGCCCGAGGTCGCGTACGAGAGCTCGCCGGGGCGCGCCTTGGCGAGCGCGATCAGTTCCTTCACCGAGCGCGCCGGCAGCGCCGGATTCACGACCAGCACCTGCGGCACCAGGCACGTCAGCGTGATCGCGGAGAAATCCTTCAGCGGGTCGTAGCCGGGATTGGTCACGATCGACGGCACCATCGCAAACGTGTTCGCCATTGCCAGCAGCGTATAACCGTCGGGCGGGGACTTGGCGGCAAGCTGGGTGCCCACCAGGCTGCTCGCGCCGGGGCGGTTTTCGACGATCACCTGCTGGCCGAGGTTTTCGGCGAGCGGCTGGGCGATCGAGCGGACGACGATGTCGACATTGCCGCCCGGCGCGAGCGGCACGATGATGCGAACCGGTTTGACCGGATACGCCTGCGCCGGTGCGCCCTGGCAAAAACCGCAAAGCGGAACGGCAACGAGGCCGGCCGCGACGATACGCTGCGCGAAATTATTGGGTTTCATTCGGGGATTCCGTAAAGACCGCAAAGCCTGCGGTGCGATCATACTTCGAAATTGAACGTTGCGTAATACAGGGGCAAGATTCCTGAAGCGGTGGTGGATATGCGCGCGCTCCCCGGCACGGCGGCTGCCTTTTCATGCGGTGCATCGCGATTGATGTACGTCAATACCCGGCTCGATCGTGCGTATAGGATGTTTTCGCGATGTCTCCGCTGCGGCTGTTCACGCTCACTGTGCTGGCGCTGATCGCCTTCGCGGCGAATGCCGTGCTGTGCCGGCTTGCGTTCACGCGCACCGAAATCGATCCCGCCAGTTTCACCGCAATCCGACTCGCTGCGGGCACCCTGGCGTTGTGGCTGGTGGTCCGGCGGCGCGCGGTGAGGTTGCGCGCAGGCGGCAGCTGGCCCTCCGCGCTGGTGCTATTTGCCTTCGCTGTCGCGCACACCTTCGGTTATGTCACCGTGCCTGCGGGCGCCGGCACGCTGCTATTCTGCGGCGCCGTGCAGGCATCGATGATTTTCGCGGCGCTGTGGGCCGGCGAGCGGCTCGGGATGCATCAGAGCGCCGGCCTCGCGCTCGCGCTCGGCGGGCTGGTCATATTGGTGCTGCCGGGGCTTTCGGCGCCGCCACTCGGAGGCTCCGCGCTGATGCTTGCGGCCGGCGTGGCTTGGGGCGGCTATTCCCTGCTCGGCAGGGGTACGGCTGATCCTGCCTCAGCCACCGCAGGAAATTTTCTGCGCGCGACATCGCTCGCGGTTGCGCTCGGCCTCGCTGCGCTGCCGTGGGCGCGGCTGGACGGCGCGGGCGTGGCCTATGCGGTGTTCACCGGGATCGTCTTCACCGGTCTGGGCTACGCCATCTGGTACGCGGCGCTTCCCGCCCTCTCCGCCACGCGGGCGGCAACCGTGCAGTTGAGCGTGCCTGTAATCGCGGCACTGTGCGCGGTGGCGCTGCTGAACGAGCCGATCACCCTGCGGCTGATCGTGGCATCGGCCACCGTGCTCGGCGGCAGCGCCATGGTGATCCTCGGCAAACCGGGCGTCGCCGATCGGGTGTAACACCGACTGGCCAGGCGCCAGAGTTGATCGCAGTATCATACGCCTCAGAACGCCTGTCGGAATATGTTGATCAACCGCTCATTACTTACGGGATTGCGCCATGAACAAGAAAGAGCGCTACATCATGCTGGTCACCGTCGACATTCCTGCCGACAAGGAACGGGCATGGAACGACTGGTATAACAACGAACACGTCCCCGACATCCTGAAGTGTCCCGGATTCCTGCGCGTGGGGCGTTTCAAATCGCTGCAGGGAAACGGCCCGCGCTACGTGACGATCTACGAACTCGCGCATCCCAACGTCCGCGAAAGCGAAGAGTTCGCGAGGGTCCGGGGCTGGTACCAATTCACCGATTTCGTGATCGAACCCAAAATCAGCATCTACCGCGAGTTCCTGGCAGCGGAAGCGTGAACCGCGCCGTGCGGACTGACTCGATACTGGTCGGAACCGCCGGCCGCTGCGTCGGGAGACTAACCGTGCTGCGGGAAAAGCTTCTGCTCTTTGATCTCGGTCTGTAACGCTGCAAGAGCCCCTTCGACGATCGCGCGCCGCAATGCCTTTTCCGCTTTGGGATCCAGATCCCGGTCGCCCATGGGAATGCCGACTCTCGGCGCAGGGATGATCCGGTTCGAACCCAGCGTCTGGGCCACCGACGTGATGGAACATACGTGAGCACTGGGTATCCCGGCCCGTTCCAATTCCTTGACTAACGCTGCACCGCAGCGTGTGCTGGTTCCTCAAGTGGAGGTCAGAATAACCCCCGACACCCCGCCTGCTTTGAGCTGCTCGGCTATACCTTGCCCGATCTTTTCGCTGCTCTTCACGACACTCGCCAGTCCGGACGTACTGTAGAACCGGTCGTGGAGTCTTCCAATCACGCCTTCTTTTTCCAGATCTCTCATCACATCCACGGGAAGCAGACGGTTAGGATCTTCGTTGACAAAAACTTCATCGTATCCGCCATGAACTACTTCGTAACCATCACGCTTAAGGGGATCGACCAAATTGATGCTGTAAGCACCAAACCGGGTCGCATGCCGGTTTTCGATTTTGTCCGGGTTGCCCTTAGGCACCAACCCACCATCGGTTACCAACGCTATTGTCGCTGAGCGAATATCCTTGATCCTGGACGCCGGCTCTATCCGATCGTATTTCGGAAGCGTAACCTCCGATTCAAAAGACTCTCCCTTGAGCTTGGCCAACAACATGGAGACCACCCGTTCAGCGCCAGTAGTCTCCGCCATCACATTAACCAATAAACCGCGCGAGAAATAGCCTCCCTCGGAAGGTCCACCCACATCCTGACGAGTGGCCAGTTTTAACGCCATACCCACCATCCTGGAAACCGCCTCGGCCATCCCCGCGACGGTCTCGCCTGTCTTGACGATATACACACTCCTCGAAAAGAGATCGACTCCGGGGTTTTCCTGGTACATCCCGGTCACCGCCGGAATGCCCAGCTTGTCTTCCGCCGCCTTGCATACGGCGCCGCAGGCGATACCGTAACGACCCGCGTCGAACGCCGGACCCGCTATCAATACATCCGGTTGGTAAGGCCGAAGCAACTGCATCACTTCCCCGGATGCCGCCTCCATTTTCTCGGCAAAGTAATTGTCGCCACAAATCACGGTGGCCACGACTTCGCCCTGACCGCCGAGCGCGCTCTGGAGGGCTCTGCCCGGTCCTATGGGCCCGTTCCTGACCTGAGGCCCCACATCAGCTTTGTCTTCCCCGCCGACGCCGCCAAAAAACTGGTTCAGGTAGTGCACGACCCGTAAAGCTCGCCCTTGCATTTTGCTATCCCCTCGATTTCAAACCTTAATGCCGAACCGCGGTTATTCTGGAATTTCCCAGCTGGCTTAACGCGCCTTTGATTGCCGCGACCGTCACTTCAATATTACCGCTGATGGGAATTCCCCCAGGCAGGAAAACAGGGTCGCCAATAATTCGATCAACCGCCGGTAACTTGTGTTTCATGTACGTGGTCCCCATGTTGACTATGGCATCCACTCCCCGCATGTTGAACAAAGTATCCGCGCCTCCGCTGGCATCACTCTGATCCGCGCCATGGAGGTACATGGCATAAGCCGTTTTCATCCCGAGTTCCTCACATCTTTCGGCGGTCCGGGCCGGGACTATCTCCTCAGCGCCCATTCCGGTCTTGTTCAGGACCACGCCATCCGCGCCAAAAATACGCTTGGCCATATTGGCTGCCACGGTCGCTGCCCGCTCATACTCGTATTCGCTGTCGGGCGCCGTCGTAATAATGACGCCGGTAAAACACAAGTCCTTCCCGTGGCGTCGATAAAGCTCATTGATTATCGGATGATTCTGGATCACGTAAGTCTCTATGCCAGCGGCTCTATAGGGACTGATGATGGCGCCGTCCAAAACCTCGTTGGGATGTATGACTATCGGTAGCGTCCTATCGATGTTACTGCCGTATAACACCGGCTCCCCTATGATCGGCTCGTGTTTGGTCGACAGCACCGCAAATATATAAGCCACCTTGGGCAGGTTTTCCATCCCTTTTGCCAACTCCGGCAGCGGCGGAAGATCGTATGACTCATGTTCATCCGGCGTCAGACCCTCCCCGGTTTTAGCCAGGTAAACCGCGGTCTTCAAGCCAGCAATCTTGAGAGCCTTTGCGTAATCCGGTAAATTGATTCCGGCCGACGGGTAAGGCAGCACCACGATGTTATGCGTCTTCCCATAGATGCCGAGCTCCGCGGCAGGTCCCGACATATCAATCATTCCCCCGATCGGCTCTTTGAGAAATGCGCTTCCCCCGCTCATAACCACTGCCGCGCCCCGCAGCACACAGGTGCTGCCCTCACCAACGTTACCCTGCCTGCCCAGGGTGCCGGCGAAATCATCACCACTGCCTCCGGTCTTGGCGCGAGGTTCAATCACGTCGGCAACCTGCAGGATCCTGCATTTGTCGCCGGGATGCGCCAACTCGATTTCAACGCGACTGAGCCGCCTGTCCTCCTGCAACAGTGCCTGGAGTTCAACGCGGTTGATCGAAAGCACGCCACCACCAAGCGCAGTCTTCCCGGCAAACCGCACATCTTTTATATTGAGTATATCGAGCCCAAGTCTCATAGCCACCTCCCCTGCACCCATGACCGCTTCAGTGGATAAGCAGGAGGGGCGCCATCCCCGTTCTTCCAGTATCGGCGTTGTACTGGGAAATCAGGCGTTTCCTGTCGGCTTCATATGCACCGGCCACACACTCCCGATATTTCGGACTGTCCAACTCCGGAGCCAGGGCGGAGCAAGCTTTCCCGTAACGCAGGTCCAGGTACTTTGCCCGTTCATCGGCTGACGGTGCCGCGCAGGCACCCAGAACCCCCGTCAAAGCCGCAGCGATCGACAACGTTCGTAAGCTAAAGCACCGGCCATTGGAACCCATACGGCTCTCCTTTGGTTGCCCCATGATCATCTTACCCGATTCCCGACATCGCTTGAGTGCGGGCCGCGCGCGCTTGACCCGCATCGTGCGTCGAGCGCATGATTTGCCGCAACACCTGCTGCGGCCGCGTCGAGTAACAGGAAAAGACGGAGAAAACCATGAAAGTCTATCTCGTGCATCACGTCGACGCGCTGTCGGCCGAACAGGACCCGCAGCGCCACATCAGCCCGAAGGGGCGCGATCAGGCCGACCGGCTGGGAACGCGGCTGCGCGCGCTCGGCGTCGCGCCGGTGCGCATCCTGCACAGCGACAAGCAATGGACCATCGACACCGCAGTCCGCATCGCCGCAAAGCTGGGCGCGGAGGACAAAACCGCGCAGGCCGCCTACCCGATCAATACCGGCGATCCGGTCGCGCCCTTCATGGCGGAAATCGCCGCGGCCGATGGCGATATCATGATGTGCGGCCACATCGACTACCTGCTGCGCTCGGCCTCGCGCCTGGTGCGCGGCGACGAGACCCGCAAGGTGGTCGAGTTCAAGCCCGGCAACGGCACCGTGGTTTGTTTCGAGGGCAAGGGCAACGACTGGGCCATCACCTACGCCTGGCGCCAGGACCACGCGCCGGGGTAATGCGGCCAAGCGTCATGACCGGTGTTAACGGCCGGTCCCGGTTTGCGTCAGATCCGGTAGAACGATGCCGCCGTGTCGTGAAAATATTTACGCTGTTCGGCGGCCGGCCGGCCCGCGAGGATCCGCTTGGAGGTGGTGACGAGATCGTCGTAGCTCGCCCATAATTTCTCCAGCGGGAAGTTGCTGCCGAAAAAGCAGCGCCCGGCGCCGAACCGGTCCAGCAGATGCTCGAGTGTAATGCGCATGTGATTCGCGTCGCACCTGGCCGTGAAGAAATTCAGACCCGAGCACTTGATCCACAAATTGGGCAGCGGGTGGAGATGTTCCAGTCCCTCCTTCCAGGCGTTGACGGTGGCGTCGTCATCCGCCGTCAGCATACCGGCATGGACCAGGCAGAAATCGGTCTGCGGATGATTGCGAATCAGCCTGGCAAAATATTCGAACTGGTGCGAGAAGCCCTGCAGCTCGAAGCTGAGGTCGTATTTTTTCAGCAGCTCGATGCCGCGCTGGAATTCATCCGTGAGGCACAGATCGGGACGGTCGGTGCGGCAGCGCAGCGGGTCGCCTTTCCAGTAATGCAGTTGATGACGCACGCCGCGTGTGTTCGCGTACTGCCGGTGTCCCTGCAGAATTGCCTCGACGTGCGGGTCGGTCATCACGGCATGGCCGATGATGGCATGCGGAAAACCCGAGCGGTCGGCCTGCGTTTGCAACCAGCGGGTTTCGCCGACAGGGTCCGCGGGATCGTAATTGGCCTGTACATGGACTGATTTGACGACATTGTTGGCGCCGAAATCCGCCAGCAGATCCTCGACCAGATAATCCTGCCGCAAGGGCTGGTAGTTGCTGCCGTACATCTTCGGGGTGATCGGTGCGGTGAGCCACGGATAGTTTCGCCACTCCCACAAATGGTGGTGGCTGTCGACGATCGGTCCGTTGTACATGGTGAGCTTGCCTCTCTCGATTGACCGCTGGTTGGCGGCTTCCACCTTGCCCGGCGGCAGGTTGGCCCGCGGCATAACCTCAATTGCGTCAGCATCAATTCTTGTGTCTATTATCGTTGATTTTCCACGCCGCGGTATTAGGGTGATTTAACGCCCATCGTTGTCAGAATTCGGCGCGGGACGAAGCGGATTTTCCATTCTCCTTCACCTCGCTGCTCAGAGTTCTGTTATCGTGTGTCCAGTTATTGCTGACGCGCTACATGGTTAGAAGAAGGATGTGCCGGTCATCGAGCTTTCGGTAAACGGTGAGACCCTCGAATCCAGCTAGCCGGGACTGGCGGGCCAGATTGCCTTTCTTCTACGGCTGGTTCATCCTGGCCGGCAGCCTGCTCGCTCTGGGGCTCACCTATTCCGTGATGTACTCCTTCTCGGTGTTCTACGTGGCACTGCTGGAGGAGTTCGGGTGGGGCCGCGGCGAAGCGGCTGGAGTCTACTCCGTGTTCATGATAGTTACCGGAATCGGAGCCCTGGGGGCGGGTGCTCTCTCCGACCGGTTCGGACCCGGCCGCGTGATCGCTTGCGGCGGGACCTTCCTGGCAACTGGACTGCTTATTTGCAGCCGGGTCTCCGAGTTGTGGCAGTTCTATGTGTCCTTCGGGGTTCTGGTCGCCCTGGGGGTAAGCCTCGCCGGATGGACGCCCTGCGTCACCATGATAAACCGGTGGTTCTCGGTCCGGCTCGGTTTCGCACTCGGCATCGCATCGGCCGGGATCGGCGTTGGGATCATGCTGGTGGTTCCCCTCACTCAGGTCCTGATCAGCGGGCTTGGGTGGCGCGCAGCCTTCATTGCGCTCGCCGGTATAGTATTCCTCGGCCTGCTGCCAGTGGGCCTGATCATGCTGCGGGGGCGGCCCGAGGATCTGGGTCAGCAGGTAGACGGCGCTGGATCCGTTGGCCTGACGAAAGCCGGTAAGCCGCGCGCCAAGAGGGAAATGGAAGTGGTCGACAAGGAGTGGGCCGGCCGGGAGTGGACGGTGGGCATGGCGGTGAGAACCACCCGCTGCTGGATGTTGGCGGCAGTGAAGCTACTCGGCGGCATCGCCACTCAGATGATCTTCGTCCATCAGGTGGTGTATCTGGTGGATGGGGGTTACGACAGAATGCTGGCTGCCTCCGTCATTGGTCTGATCGGACTCCTCAGCGTGGCCGCGAAGGTTTTCTGGGGATGGGCCGCCGACCATATCGGGCGGGAGGTGACCTACACTTTAGGCTGCGCAGCCATGGTGCTGGCAGTCGGCCTGCTCGCGCTGACGAGGGTGGTGCCGTTCTCGGGAATTCTGTACGTCTATGCAGTAGTGTTCGCCATCGGCTATGCGGTTTCGGCGCCACTGTGGCCGGTCGTCACTTCCGATCTGTTCGCCGGGCGTCACTTCGGATCCGTCTACGGTTTCATCACCTTATTCAGCGGCTTCGGGAACGCCTTGGGGGCGTGGCTGGGTGGCTATGTTTACGATCTCACGGGCAGTTACGCCATTGCTTTCGGGGTGGCGGTCGTTGGCAAGGCAGCCAGTGCGGGCGCTCTGTGGATCGTTGCGCCCCGCAAGGTGAGACGAGTCCGTAGCAGCCTGTCGACCTGAGATGTGAAGGTGTAGTAGACCCGCTCGTCGTCAGCCTTGAGTTTTCGGCGGCCAGTCTATGTCGATCCGGAGCGAATGGCAACGCGAACCGTTGACAGGCCTGAAAGGTTTGTATACTTAGACGACCCATTGCGTTCGCAACATCGGAACGTTCAATCCTGGCGACCGGGGAGAGAGTAGATGGCAACGCTGATCAAGAAAGATCAACAGAGAATCCGCCAAAGCAAATCCACTCTTGTCAGCAGAGTCGGCATCGACAAGGGTACGATCAGGAATCCGCCGCTGGCCATGGCTTTTATCACCATCGCCCCGGGCGGCGGCAGCGCACGCGACTATCACATCGACTGCGTGCAGTGCATCTACGTCATCAAAGGGCGCGTGCGCTGGTACATCGGGCCTCATGCGGAAGAAATCGACATGGAGGCCGGCGATTTTCTTTACATTCCGCGGGGCGAAATACACGGCAACAAGAACCTCTCGGACACCGAACCGGTGGAGGAGATTGCCTGCCATGTGGGTGTCGACAGCTTTGAAGATGAAGCGACCGTACTGGTCGAGCACCTCTTCACGAAGTAACGCTGTCCTGCGCGACTATCACTTCAGCGCGGGTAGCGGCGGCGGCACGCCACCGGGCAACGGCTGCTGGGCGACATTGAGGACCATCGCCAGCATCGAGTAGTAACCGGTCAGGCCAATGAGGTCGATCACGCCGCGCTCGCCAAACTTGTCCAGCACTGCCTTGAAGGCGGCATCGCTGACTGCCTTGGACTCGTGCAGTTCCTTGAGGAATTGGTAGATGCTCTCTTCATCGTCCTGCATGCCGGCGGGACGTCTTCCCTGCAGCAGATCGGCAGCCACCGCAGGGGCGAGTCCGGCTTTCACCGCCAGCGGTTGGTGAATGATCCACTCGACCTGCGCGTTCCATTGGCGTGCGGTAATCAGTATGGCGAATTCGTTAAGCCGTGTCGGAAGCGAGCTGTTGAAACGAAGATACTCGCCTACCCTTTGCGTGCGGCTCATCAGATCGGGACTGCGCAACAGCAGGGCGGATGGCCCGTCCGGGTTCAACCGTCCCCGCGGACCGCTGGCAACTTCGCGAACTGCCTTGAGCTGCGCCTCGCTCAGCTCGCTCTCCACCAGCGGCTTGAACCTCGGCGTCTGTGCGTGCGACGGCAAGAACGCGGATGCCAGCACGCAGCCGACGGCAATGGAAATCATATTCATGACAGTCCTCCTCGTTGACGAATTGCGGCGATGTTGCAAGGCCGGTACTATAAACGGGCCGGAGCATCCTGGGAACGTCTAATCAGCGCACGAAACCGGCGATTGACTGCGGCTGTCAGGCTCAGGGATACTCCAGCGGAACTTCCTATCCGTTAAGATAGGGCGCAATGAGCCTTACCATGACCCCACCGGACACCGCTGCATCCGCCGCCACGATGCAGCGGGATGCACGCCGCACTGCTCTCATTGAAGCGACCGGCATCGTCAAGATTTATCCGACGGTGTCGGGCGAGCCGGTGCTCGCGCTCGATCAGGTGAACCTTGCCGTCGCGGACGGCGAATTCGTGTGCCTGGTCGGCCCTTCCGGTTGCGGCAAGAGCACGCTCTTGCGCCTGCTCGCCGGCCTCGACCGCGCCGATGCCGGGCATTTCTCGCTCGCCGGGCGGCCGATCGATGGCCCTTCGTCCGAGGTCGGTGTCGTGTTCCAGCAAGCCACACTGCTGCCATGGTTCACGATCTGGCAGAACGTAACGTTGCCCCTACGGGTCGGCGGCCGCACGCTCGTCAGTCGCGAGACGGCGATCCGCGAACTCGTCCGCATTGCGGGATTGCAGGGTTTCGAGAACAAGTTTCCCTATGAACTCTCCGGTGGCATGCAGCAGCGCGCCGCGATCGTGCGCGCACTCGCGTGCGATCCGAAGCTCCTGCTGCTGGACGAGCCGTTCGGATCGCTCGATGCGCTCACGCGCGAAAAAATGAATGCGGAGCTGCAACGGATCTGGCTCGCCAGCCGCAAGACCGTGGTCCTGATCACGCACTCGATCGACGAGGCGGTGTTTCTGGGTGACCGCGTGGTGGTGATGTCGCCGCGTCCGGGCCGCATCATTCGCGATCTCGCGGTGAAGCTGCCGCGGCCGCGGCTGCCCGCCGAGACCTTCGGCCATCCCGAACACATTGCGCTGGCCCGTGAAATCCGCGGTCTGCTCGAAGGCGGAGACGCGCCGTGACCGATATCCCGCACGAGCCCA
>Ga0082335_1000921_pt1 | contig 68268 bp, 60 predicted proteins | sample Subgrocontami58m_FD_72375 | JGI IMG/M metagenome (GOLD analysis project Ga0082335, IMG submission 72375) | Subsurface groundwater microbial communities from S. Glens Falls, New York, USA - GMW37 contaminated, 5.8 m (SPADES assembly) (version 2) ... | reverse complement strand
CTGCCGCCCCGGCCGCCCCGGCCCCGCCGACCCCGGTCAGGACAGCGGCCCCGCCGGCCGCCCCGGCCGCCCCGGCCCCGCCGACCCCGGTCATGACAGCGGCCCCGCCGGCCGCCACTCCGGCCCCGATCGTGAGAGCGGTTCCGCCGACCCCGCCGGCCGCCCCGGCCCCGATCGTGCGAGCCGCCCCGCCGACCCCGCCGGTGACCCGAAAGGGCCGAGGAAAGCCGCGCTGATGGGGTACCGCGACGTGCGGTCGGGCCCATCGCGTACCATCCATCGCGAGCTCCCCGGGCTCGCGACGTGAGCATGAAGGAGCGCTCTGGTGAGTGAGGACCCGGGCGGAACGCTGCTGGAACCGCGGGCGCTTCCCAACTTCGTTGAGACCGACTCGATCCGCGACACCACCCAACGGGCACTCACCTACCTGGCGGTGGGCTTTCCCGTTCACCTTCGAGGCGCCGCGGGCACCGGCAAGTCGACGCTGGCGATGCACATCGCCGCGAAGCTCGGCAGACCCGTCGTGCTGGTGCATGGCGACGACGAGCTTTCCGGTTCGGACCTGATCGGCGCCGAGCACGGCTACTACGCGCGGAAGGTCGTCGACAACTACATCCACACGGTCTACAAGTCCGAGGAGGAAGTCTCCCCGCGATGGGTGGACAACCGGCTGACGGTGGCAGCCCGGGAAGGCTTCACCCTCGTGTACGACGAGTTCAGTCGCTCGCGCCCGGAGACGAACAACGTCCTCCTTGCCGTCCTCCAGGAGCGGCTCCTGGACCTGCAGGCCACCGGAAGCGACACGAACTACGTCCGCGTCCACCCCGGGTTCAACGCCATCTTCACGAGCAACCCTGTCGACCATGCCGGCGTGCATGCGAGCCAGGACGCGCTGCTCGATCGGATGATCACGATCGACCTGGGACACTTCGACGTGGAGACCGAGACTGCGATCACGGAGGCCCGGGCACAGATCGGACTGGCCGACGCGGCCCGCATCGTCGCCCTCGTCGGCGCCCTCCGGGAAGCCGGAGTCGGTGACGTCGCCCCGACGGTTCGGAGCTGCATCAAGCTCGGTCGCGCCGTGAGGCTCACGAGGGCCTCGGTCACCGTCGGCGATGCTGCGTTCCGTCAGATCTGCCAGGACGTCCTCGTGTCCGGATCCGTCCGGGACGGCGTGGGGCCAGCGGAAGCCTTGCGCGAGACAGTGGACCGACTGGTCAACGAGCTCTGCCCGGACGAACCGTATGGCGCGGCCGACGTCGCTCGGATCGCGCTGAAGAGACGCAGCCCGCGCGCTCGGACAGAGCCCAGGGTCGCCAAGCGGAGGGGAGTGGCATGAAGGGTATGCAGCACGTCCGGGGCGGGGCGGACCTGCGCACGCTCCGTGTCGCCCACGTCCGTTCGACGGTCACCCTCGACCGCGAGCGACGATTCCTCGACGCCCATTTCCTCGCCCTGAAGGCGTCCCGCCAGGAGTCGATGCTGGCCGAGCTGGACAGGCGGCGGGATCGCGTTGACAAGCAGCTGAAAGAGACTCGCGAGGACCTCGCGCGTCTGCTCGAGAGCGTTCGCACGGAATCGTCCACGCGCCCTTCCTCCAGTCGGACCATGCGGATCGACTACTGACGGCCTCGCGGCACCGACCTGCTCCGTGAGCCGCCCGTGGCTCAGGTGGCATGCCGCCGCCAGCGTCGGCGCCGAGGGCCAGGATGACCGGCCGATGAAGGGGGACGGCGGCACGTGACACGGAACCTCCTCTACGGGATCGTCGAGCAGGCCAGTCCCGTCAAGCTGGACGTCCGCGGGCTCGACGGTGCGAGCCGGGTTCGCGTGGTGGCTGCCGGCGGTCTCGGGGCCGTGGTGAGCGCGCACACGACCCCGTTCGACCTTCACGCGCTGCCCCGCGAGACCCTCCTCAAGCACCTGGTGGTCTATCAACGGGTCGTCGAGCGTGTGATGCAACGGCAGTCCGTGCTGCCCGTGAGGTTCGGCACCCAGCTGGAGAACGCCGACGAGGCGCGCGACATCATCTCGCAGAACCGGACGACGCTCGGCGGGGCCTTCGCCCAGATGAGAGGCATGACCGAGCTCGAGGTGGCCGCCACCTGGGAGATCGGCCGCGTCCTGCAGGAGATCGGCCGCGATCCGGCGGTGGTGAGCGCCAGGGAGGCGATCGAGCTCCGCGGCGACCCGACGCCGGAGGATCGGCTCCAGCTGGGTCGGCTCGTGGAGTCGCACATCGAGCTCCGTCGGGCGGCGATCCGAAGACGCGCCCTCGACGCCCTCGAGTCCCTCGCGTCGAGCACCGCGACCCATGCGCTCCTCGACGAGCGGCTGGTGATGAACGAGGCATTCCTCATCTCGACCGGAGACGTGCCGGAGTTCGAGAAGCGGGTCCATCGGCTCGACGAGCTGTTCGAGGGTCAGATCGGTTTCCGGATCGTCGGGCCGCTGCCCCCATACACCTTCTGTACCGTCGAGGTCATGCGAGTGACCGCGGGGCAGCGGGAGGAGGCTCGGCGAGCCCTCGGATTACCGGACGAAGAGCTGGCCGAGCGCGTCATCCGAGGCGCGTATCGCCGAGCGGCTGCCGCAGCGCAGCGCCAGCTCCCAGGGGATGTCCCGATTGCGGAGCCGCACGCCGGCGACCTGAGAGGCGCCTCGGAGCTGCTGCTCGACCTGTGCCGCACGGACCCCACGGACCGGCGCCTCGGATCCGACGGGCGGGATCGGTGGATCACGAAGATCCAGACGACAGGGCTCGATGACATCAGCCCGGCGAGCTTTGGAGGCGGAGTGTAGGCCAATGGTGCTGGGCAAGTACCTGTACTGCATCATCCGGTGCTCCGAGGAGCGGATCTTCGAGGGGGTCCCGGCCATCGGAGACCTCGACGCCCCGGTGCATACCGTGCTCTGGGGTGGGCTGGCGGTTGTGGTCAGCGACACCGCGATCGAGCGCTACGAAGCCACCCGCCAGAACCTGCTCTCGCATGAGCGGGTGATCGAGGCCGTCATGCAGGAGCAGACGCCTCTGCCGGTTCGCTTCGGCACGGTCGCCGAGTCCGGGATGGGCGCGGGGGCCGTTGCGAACATCAAGAAGCTCCTGGAGCAGAGGGCTGCGGAGTTCGATCGCCTCCTGCGCGAGATGGAGGGAAGGGTGGAGCTCGGCCTCAAGGCATTCTGGCGGAGCGAGAACCTCGTATTCGATGAGATCGTCGCCAAGGACGAACGGATCCGCACGCTGCGCGATGCGCTCCAACGCGCGTCGGGCGGGGCTTCTCAGGCGGCCCGGATCCAACTCGGGGAGATGGTCAAGGCGGCCCTGGCGCGGAAGCGGGAGGCCGAGGCGGCGAGGATCCTCGCACCCCTGACGCTCATCGCAGAGCGAGTCACCGAGAACCCCGTCCTGCTCGACCGGATGATCGTCAACAGCGCGTTTCTCGTCAGGCGGGACCGCGAGGCCGAGTTCGACCGGCCGGTCGCGGCGCTGGACAGGGAGCGGGGCGAGCAGATACGGCTCATGTACGTGGGGCCGGTCGCGCCGTACAATTTCGTCCGGATCGTCGTCAACTGGGACCAGGTCCCGGCCCCACGATGAGCAAGATCGGGTGGCTGCTGACGCTACCGCTCCTGGGAGGTCCCAGGCTGGTCCGCTCCCTGGCCGGCGTCGTCGATGACGAGGTCCAGCGGCAGCTCCTGAACGAGGACGCCCTTCGTGGCGAGCTCCTGGAGCTCCAGGAGCGGCTGGAGGCCGGCCTGATCGATGAGGAGGACTACGAGGAGCGCGAGGCGAGGGTGCTCGAACGCCTCGACGCCGCAAGAGCCCTGAAAGCGCAGCAGTCTGATTAGGCCAGTTTTGGCAACCAAAGAAGGGAAATGCCGCATGTCGCCGCAAACACTCCCGTCGATCGTCGTACGGACCACCAAGCTGCTGGCTGAGGTCACCGGGCTCAAGCCCGTCGAGGTCACCGGTGTCGCCCGCAACGATCAGGGCTGGCGCGTCCTGATCGAGCTGCTGGAGTTCGCCAAGATTCCCCCCGCGAGTGACGTGATCGCCGAGTACGAGGCCCTCGTGGACGGCGAAGGCGACCTGCTCTCGTTCCAGCGACTGCGCTCCAGGCTCCGGTCCGAGACCGTTGGCGGGGAGGCAGTGTAGGCCTCATGTCCTCCGGCAATGTCCAGACGATCAGCGCCGGCACGCTGGCGGACGTCCTGGATCGGATCCTCGACAAGGGCGTGGTGATCAACGCCGACATCACCGTCTCGGTCGTGGGTGTCGAGCTCCTCGGGCTGCAGATCCGCCTTGCCCTCGCCTCCTTCGAGACGGCGGCGCGCTACGGTCTCGAGTTCCCGAGCGGCACGAACCTGGAGACACCTGCCTGGAAGGAACTGCGGGAGGGCCGCGCGGTCAGCAACCTCATAGAGGGCACCTCCCTGGAGGGTACCGAGGCCGCCGATCGGCTGGCCTGAAGAGAGTGGAGAGAAGTTGAGATGGCTGAGAAGAAGCGTACCGGGCCGCCGCCCGGCGACGAATCCCCCAGGGGTTCGGGCCTGCTCGGCGGGCGCCTGAACCTCCTCGGGGTGGAGATCGACCTCGGCAAGCTGCTCGAGTCGCCAGGCGACATCGAGCAGGGCCTGGGGGCGCTGCGGGAGCGGCTCAAGGCGGCCGGGGGCAAGGAGCGCCTCTCGGACGAGGACTGGAAGGCCGGCGGGACCAGCGTCACCGGGTTCATCCGTACCGGAGGCGTCCTCGGCGACCAGGAGTTCCACATCGGCACCATGGGGACGAGGAGCGAGCGGCAAGGCGGAACGGTCGTCAGGCCGCGGGGGAAGCGGACGGCCGCGCCCACAGCCGGGCCCGAGGTGGGCGAGCCGCCGCTGGACCTCTTCGATGAGGGTGACGAGATCCGCATCGTCGCCGACGTGCCCGGTGCGGAGCTTGACGACCTGGAGCTGAAGGCCGAAGACCGTCTCTTCTCCCTGTCGACCAGGCCCGGGGCACGCCGGGCCTACCGACGAGATGTCGCGCTCCCGGCTGCGGTCGACCCCACCATCGTCTCGCAGACCTGCCGCAATGGCGTGCTCGAGGTCCGACTGCGCAAGGCATGATGGGGGCGTGAACGTCCAGATCGACGGCGACGACCTCCGGACGGGCCTCGTCGGGCTGGTCGTCGCGCTGTCCGAGATCCTCAAGGAGACGCTGCAGCTTCAGGCGTTGCGGCGCATGGAGGCCGGCAGCCTCACGGAGGCAGAGCTCGAGCGCCTCGGCAAGGCGCTCATGGACCTGGATGAGGCATTCGAGCGCATGAAAGTCGACCTCGGCGTCACCGACGCGGTGCAGTCGGTCCGCGATGGCCTCGATCAGGCCGTCGAAGACCTGGTGGGCACTCTGATCGGATCGGAACCGCGATGAGGGGCTCGACGCGGGACGAAGCCGCGTCGGCGGGGCGCGCCCTGTCCGAAGATCAGCAGCCCTTGGAGGGCGTCGCCCACTACGTCTATGGCATCGTTTCCGCCGATGTCATGGACGTGGCGGATCTCGGTCAGATCGGGCTGGACGGATCCCGCGTCCACCTGGTCGTCCAGGGTCGGATCGGCGCCCTGGTCCACGATTGCCCGCCTCGACCCTATGATTCGGGCGGCGAGGCAGCCGCGGCCGAGTTGGTCCTCGCCCACCACCGTGTCCTCCAGCTCGCGATGTCCCGGTGGGGCTCGGTCCTGCCCATGACGTTCAACACGATCGTTGCGCCCTCCGAGGGGAGAACGGCGGACGAGAACCTGCTCGACTGGCTGGAGACCGAGGGCGGATCGCTGCGAATGCGGGTCGATGCCCTGGCAGGGAAGGCCGAGTTCGGCCTCCAGGTCTCGTACGAGCCCGCCGTCATCCTCAGACAGGTCGCGGAGGAGGTCCCCGAGATCCGGAGGCTGGAGGAGGAAGCGAAGACGAAGTCGGCCGGCCTCGCCTATCTCAGTCGGCAGGAGATGGAGCGCGTGCTGCGGCGGGAGGTGGAGCAGCGCGTCCGCGAGCTCTTCACGACGGTCTACGAGCGGGCACGCGCGTGCTCCGACCGCGTCACCGTGGAGAAGGTGAAGAACGATGGATCCGACCTGAGGATGGTCGCGAACCTGAGCTGCCTCGTCGCCCTCGACCGATACCCGGAGCTGGAGGCCCTCGCGGACGAGATCGCCGGCCACGAAGGGCAGACCGTCCGGCTGGTGGGACCGCTGCCCCCGTACAGTTTCTGCTGACGGACCATGGGTGGAGCGACCGTACGCCCCGAGGCCGGCCTGGTGGACCTGCTCGACCGTGTCCTCGACCGGGGCCTGGTGATCCACGCGGACATCATGATCACGCTCGCCGGCATCCCCCTCGTGGGGCTGAACCTGCGAGCCCAGCTCGCAGGCATCGAGACGATGATGGCGGACCCGCAGATGCGAGAGTGGGACGCACGCGTCCGGGCGCGGTCGGCACTCCGGGCGGAGGCGGTGAGGGCGATTCAGGCGGCGGAGCCCGCCGTTGACGTCGAGCCCGGCGAGGCCATCGTTGCCTAGCCCGACCATCGGGATCGATTTCGGCACCACACGCTCGGTGATCGCCACCCTCGCCGGCGAGAAGCCGGTCGCGATCCCGAACCGCGAGGGTCAGTTGACCACGCCCTCGGTCGTGGCCTTCGGTCCGTCCGGGCGGCCGCTGGTAGGGCGGGCGGCGCAGCGGCAGGCAACGGCAAATCCGGACACGACCGTCGCTGCCGTCAAGCGACTCATGGGATCGGAGACCCTGATCCCTGTGGGAGACCGCCGGTACAGGCCCCAGGAGATCGCCGGATTCATCCTCCGCCAGCTGAAGGAGGACGCGGAGCGGTGGCTGGGCCAGGCGGTGACCGAGGCCGTGCTGACCGTGCCCGCGTACTTCAACGACCGTCAGCGACGGGCCTCCCGGGAGGCCGCCCTCCTGGCGGGGCTGACGGTGCCCATGCTGCTCAACGAGCCGACCGCCGCGGCCCTCGCCTACGGCCTTGAGCGAGAGGAGGCGAACACCGTCCTCGTGTGGGACCTCGGCGGCGGCACCTTCGACGTCTCCATCCTGGAGCTCGGGGAGGGGATCTTCGAGGTGCTGGCCGTCAGCGGCGACAGCTCGCTGGGCGGCATGGATTTCGATGACGCGGTCGCCGCCCACCTCGCAGAGACGTACAGGACCCGGTCCGGAGTCGAGTACCCGGGCGATCCGAGGGCCCGCGCCAGGCTGCGGGAGGCGGCCGAGAGGGTGAAGCTGGAGCTGTCGACATCTTCGGTCGCGAGAGCCTTCGTGCCCTTCGTCCGGCGGTCCTCCACACCGCTGCATCTCGATGTCACCGTGACCCTGGAGACCCTCGAGCGGCTCGTCGCCGATCTCGTGGGGCGGCTGGTCCCGCCGACGCGTCAGGCTCTGGCGGACGCCCGCCTCACCGCGTCGCAGCTCGATCTCGTGATCCTCGTGGGGAACGGAACCAAGATGCCGGTCGTGCGCAGGCTGGCGACCGAGCTCCTCGGCTCTGAGCCGTACCGCTATCTGGACGCCGATCTTGTCACCGCACTGGGCGCGGCGATCCAGGCTGGCATGATCCAGGGGCGGATCCAGCGGGCCATCCTCCTCGACGTGCTTCCGCTGTCGCTCGGCGTGGAGACCAGGGGCGGCCTCTTCGCGCGGATCGTGCCTCGCAACGCGACCCTGCCTGTCTCGGCGTCGCAGGTCTTCTCGACAGCATCCGATGGACAGGAGGAGATGCGGATCGAGGTCGTCCAGGGCGAGCGCGAGCTGACCTCCGAGAACGTCCGACTTGGCCACCTGGAGTTGGACGGGCTCGTTCCGGCGCCGAGGGGCACGGTGAAGGTTGAGGTGGCGTTCGACGTTGACGTGGACGGTATCGTGCACGTGCGGGCGAGCGATCTGCTCGCAGGAACCGACGCCTCCGCCCGCTTCGTGTCATCGAAGCAGCTTGATCCCCAGGAGATCGCGCGGCTGGTCGATGAGGCTGGCGCGCTGGCGGACCACGATCGCAACGAGCGACGGCAGATCGAGGCGGGGATCGAAGCCGACGGTGCGATCGCGGCTGGCGAGATGGCGCTGGAGGGGCTCGCCGGAGAGACGTACAGCGCTTGGGCAAAGGAGCTGGACGCCGCGCTGTGGCGGATCCGGGAAGCCCAGGCCGAAGGGTCCGCGCAGGAGCTCCGGACGAGATCCGCGGAGCTGCGCCGGCTGCTGGCAGATGGCGACCTCACCGACGACCCAGGCGCACCTTCGCCGCCCAAGCGTGGGGGGAAGGTAGATCTGGCCGGAGGCCAATGACCACGCAGAGGTACCCGGCCGCTGCGGCGCGAGCACCGTCGAGCTCCCGGTACGCGTTGAGGATCTCCGACCGACCCCTCGCGCTCTTCACGATTGGGTGTCCTTCGGGGTGGGCCGGTGGCCGCCGTGAAGGGCGCCACTGTACCAACCCGAGGGGTGCCCGGAGGTTCAGATCAGGCGAGGAGTGGGGACTTCCGGATGGCCAGCGATAGGACTCTTGCATGGCCATTGGCCATACATGATGATGGCAGGGTACGGGAAGCTGGATGCCGCGCTGGTGTAGGGGTCCGGGAAGCTCTGGCCGGAGGTCGCCAAGGTGGCTGAGGTTGTCGGTGCCGCGACAGGGGACGAGACGGAGTCCCGGCGTCTCTTAGACTTAGAGGCGGCGTTCGCGCTCTCCCTCGCTGCGGTGCTCATCATCGACGATAAGCGTCGGTTCCGGGCGGTGAGTCAAACCGCGTGCGAGGTCCTTGGGCGTGACCGCGAGGCGCTTCTTGCTCGACGGCTCGACGACTGCCTCCCACCCGAGTCGCGAGCCCGGCTGCGCGCCGTCTGGCCCGGCTGCCTGCGGGCCAAGACCTGGGTGCACGAGGTCGCGATCCTCCGCACCGATGGCTCGCTGCGAAGGGTGGTGATATCGGCGAAGTCGAACATCCAGCCCGGCCGTCACCTGCTCACGTTCGACCACGAGTCGGACCACCGGCGCGCCGAGGAGGACCTCGAGCAGCTCTTCGCGGATTCGCCCGACCTCCTCGTGGTCGCCGGCAGCGACGGCTACTTCACCCGTGTCAACCCCGCATGTGAGCGTACCTTCGGCTTCTCGAAGGAGGAGCTGCTGGCGCGACCGTACCTCGATCGGGTCCACCCGGAGGACCTCGCGACGACCGTTGACATGCTGGGACGGCTCCGAGAGGGTGCGCCCATGTGCACGATCACTCACCGTCTGCGGTGCCGAGGCGGCAGTTACCGCACCATCGAGTGGAACATGGTCCGCGTCCCGGGCCAGGGGTCGCTCACGGGGGTCGGGCGAGTCGTGCCGCAGCGCGCCGGCGGCGGCGTGACCAGGCCGAGCCGGGTTCGGGGAGGCGGGGGGGGGGCGAGAACCTCCCTGCGGACCGGGACCAGGTCCAGGGGCAGGAGCGGCTCGGCGACGAGACCTACCGCGGGATCGAGCCGTCACTCGTCTGGGCCATCGAGCAGCAGCTGTACATCCTCGACAACGTGACGCGCCTCTCCCCGGAGCCTCGTGTCGCCGCCGTTCGATGCGCGCTCGCGCTCAGACAGGCGCTTGTCGAGATCGGGACGATCGTGTCCGACCTTCGGCCGCCCCCCATCCTCGCGTATCCGGCCGGCGGCGGGCCCGAGCCCCAGCTGCGGCGCGGCCGTGGCTTCCACGCGGCCGTCGCCGCCGAGCTCACTGAGCGCGAACGCGAGGTCATCCGGCTCGTCGCCCAGGGACACCTCAACCGCATGATCTGCGGCGAGCTCTTCCTTGCGGAAGTGACGGTGAAGAAGCACGTCCAGAGCATCATGAGAAAGTTCGGGGTCACCAGCCGCACCCAGGCGGCGATCGTCGCCGTCAAGCTCGGGCTGGATCGCTAACCCGAAGTTCCGGCGCTCATCGAGCGTGGCTGAGCACGGCCGAACCGGTCGCGTTCTGCCTACTGCCCGACAGAAACCGATCGCGCGCTCGGCTCTCGACGTCCGCTCGGACCTGTTTGTCGGATGCCACCGCCAAGCGACCGGCCGCGGGCGCGCAGGGCGCGGAAACCGAACCTCGCCCAGCGCCAAGCCTAGGCCCTCGAGAACGCACTCTGGTCGAGCGAAGGGCACGTGCGGATCCTTCAACGTCTCCTGGCGGATGAGGCAGGGGTCCGCGGCGTGCTGTGCCTGGAGGGACCGGCCGGTAGCGGGAAGAACCATCTGCTCGCCGATTCGGCGCGGCGTCTGCGCATTTCGCTGAAGTGGCCACGCCAGTCCGCTTGAGTTCCAGCGAACTCAAGTACCCACTGGTGGCCATGAAAAGTCCCCACCCCTGGGGACGTCTCAGGCCTTCGTCGATGGCCCACCCGCTCTCGTCCTGGCTTCCTTCATCCGGTAGGAGTCGCCCGACGTGACGACGGTCACGCTGTGGTGGAGGAGCCGATCGAGGAGCGCGACCGCGGTCGTGTGTTCGGGCAGGAAGCGGCCCCAGGACTCGAACGGCCAGTGCGACGCGACCCCGAGACTGCGGCGCTCATAGGCGGCCGCCACGAAGCGGAACAGCAGCTGGGCGCCGACGTCGTCGAGCGGCGCGAAGCCGAGGTCGTCGACGATGACGAGGTCGGCCCGCAGGAGGCCTTCGATGAGCCGCCCGACGCTGTTGTCGGCGAGGCCGCGGTAGAGCGCCTCGGCGAGCGAGGCCGCCGCGAAGTAGCGGACCCGAAAGCCTGCCTCGACCGCGGCATGTCCGAGGGCGATGAGGGTATGGGACTTCCCCGTGCCCGCGGGGCCCACGAGGACGAGGTTCTCCCGGGCCCGGATCCACTCGAGCGAGGCGAGGTAGTCGAAGGTCGGCCGGCTGATCGAGCTCTCGGCGACCCGGAACTCCTCGAGCGTCTTCGTCACCGGGAACCCCGCGGCCCGCAGCCGCGCCCGGGCGTTCGACGCATCCCTTGAGCTGAGTTCGGCCTCGAGCAGGGTGCGCAGGAGCTCGTCGGGCGCCCAGCGCTGGACCCTGGCGGTGGTCAGGACCTCGGGCGCCAGCCGCCGGATCGCGGCGAGCTTGAGCCGCCGCAGGGCGGCCTCGAGGTCGGGGGCGAGCGGGGCCGGGACCGCGGCGCTCACGAGGCAGGCTCCAGGGCGTACGCCGCAAGCGGACGGACGGGGACCAGCGGCAGCAGCACGGTGAGCCGCTCCCCCGGGGCGGCATGGTGCGGGACACCGGCTCCAGCGGCGAGGATCGAGCGCACGTCGGCCGCCCGGAAGCGCCCGAAGGCGAGCGCCCGCTCGAGCGCCGCGAGGAGTGGCTCGCGGCCGTGGGCCCGCTCGAGGTCGACGATCAGGCCGAGCTCACCCGCGAGCCTGCTGGTCCCGCTCGCGGCTGCCGCCCGCAGGAACGCCGCCGCGACGGGGCCGAGACCGATGAACGCGATCTCGGCCGGCGTCCGGGGCCGGATCGCCCGGACGGGTGCCTTCGCCGCCCGACCATAGTGGGCATCGACGAGGGACATCTCGCCAGGGTCGACGAGGCGGTGCCGCGCGATCTCGGCACCGGTGGCGCTCACGACGAGCTCAGCGCCCATCACGACCAGATCGACCCGGCGGCCGATGAAGGCCCCCGGCACGCTGTACCGCGCCGAGCCGTAGCGGACGGTCCGCAGCCGATCGACCGTGCGGACCGCGGTCGGTGCGGGAGCCGGGCGCAGCGACGGCAGCGGGCGCAGGAGGCTCCGCTCGGCGAGGAGGCGCTCGGCCGGGACCGCCGCCGTCTCGGAGTGGACCCGGCCGTTGGTCTCGGCGCACCAGGCGACCGCCGCCGCGTTCGCGACCGCGAGATCGGCGAACGGTGCGCCCGGGATCATGAGGTCGGCCTTGGCGTACCCGACGAGGTGCTCGACGACGCCCTTGGATTCTGGATCCGCCGCCTCGCAGAAGTCGGGCCGGAAGCCATAGTGGGTCGCGAACGCGAGATACCCCGGTGCCGGCACGACGACGTTGGCGACGACGCCGCCCTTCAGGCACCCCATCCGGTCGGCGAGGACGACGGCAGGGACGCCGCCGAGGGTCTCGAAGCACTCCGCGAGCAGGCGCAGGGTCGTCGCCTGGCTTTCGTCAGCCGCGAACCGCACGAAGCGGACCCGGCTCCAGACCAGGACCGCGCAGAACACGTGGAGCCCACCTTCGGTACCCCAGTCGATGGCGAGGTGCTCGCCCGGGACCGGCTGCCAGGGGCGGTACACCCGGCGGTCGCGCCGCCATTCGGCCTTGGCGGTCGCGACGGCCCGGCGCAGGTGACGCGCCGAGCCTCCGTATCCGGCGGCGCGGCAGGCAGGCAGGAGGCGTTTGGCGCTGATCCGCCCGTCGGTCGCCCGGACGCGCTCGGCGAGCAGGGCGGCCAGCGGATCGGTGTTCTTCGGGCGCGGCATCGGCTCGAGCGCCGGTCGGCCGCGGTGCTCCACGACCCGGCGCACGGTCCGGTGGGTGGTCCCGCACAAGGCCGCGGCAGCCCGGTACGACCCGAGCTCGCGGTACGCGGACAGGATGTCCAACTTGTTCCTCGCTGACTTCACAATGGGTGTCCCTCGGGGTCTGCCGTTGACGGGGTTCGAACAACCGCCATCGTGCAGCCCCGGGGGGTCCCGGGTGGTTTCAGGTCAATCGAGGGGTGGGGACTTTTCCGTGGCCACCAGTGGGTACTTTCTCATGGCCACGGGCATAGCCCCCAGCGTCCAGATCGAGGCCGCCATCGAGGCCGCGCTGCTCAACGGGACCGGTGGTCCCGACCAGCTGAGCCAGCTCGGGCGCCTGGGTGCCCAGCTCGTCCTCCAGCGGGCGGTCGAGGACGAGCTCGAGGCGTTCCTGGGCCGGGCCCGCTACGAACGGACCCCCGCGGCCTCGGGCTCGCGCAACGGGCACCGGCCGAGGCGTGTCCAGACCGCCGAGGGCGAGATCGCGATCGCGATGCCCCAGGTGCGCGACACCCTGACCCGCTTCGTGTCCTCGGTCATCCCCGACACGCGAGCGATCGTCCGGACCCGCCCGCTCGAGGCCCTCGTCATCGGCGCCTACGTCCGGGGCCTGTCCGACCGCGACATCGAGAGCCTCGCCCGGGAGGCCGGGCTGGGTGCGATCAGCCGGACGGCGGTGAGCGGGATCTGTCGGGAGCTGCGGGATCGGTACCGGGCCTTCCGGGCCCGGGGCCTCGGCGAGGTGCGGCTGCTCGCGCTGTTCGTGGACGCCATCTACCTGCCGGTCCGGCCCGAGGGTCCCAAGGAGGGCGTCCTCGTCGCCTGGGGCTTCACGACCGACGGGGAGCGGGTGCTGCTCGACGTCTGCCTCGGCCAGCGGGAGCGGACCGAGGACTGGCTCGACCTGGGGCACGGCCTCATCGCCCGGGGTCTGCGGAGCCCGCTCCTGGTCGTCTCCGACGGAGCACCGGGGCTCATCCGGGCGGTCACCGAGCTGTGGCCCGACGCCGACCGGGGCCGGTGTGTCGTCCATCGCCTCCGGAACATCCTGGCCAAGCTGCCCAAGCGGCCGGCCCTCCACGCGCGGATCAGGGCCGCCTACTGGGCGGCACTCGACGGAGCGGCCAGCCCCGCCGAGGCCGAGCACGGTCTGCGGGTCCTCGTCGCCGAGCTCAGCCGGGATTTCCCATCCGCCGCGGCGTGTCTCGCCGACGACCTCCCCGCCCTCGCCGTCCACCTGGCCTATCCGCTCCGGCTCAAGAAGCGACTCCGGTCGACCAACCTGCTGGAGCGCTCGCTCGAGGAGGTCCGGCGGCGGACCAAGGTGATCGGCCGGTTCCCGGGCGAGACCAGCTGTCTGACGATGGCCTGGGCGGTCATGGACCTCGTCATCGCGGGGTCCCGGGGCCTCGGGCTGACGCTGCCGGACCGTCACGCCATCGCCGGCCTGGTCGCTGCCCGGTCAGTTCCGCAGACGGAGGAGCGGATCGCCTAACCTACCCGTGCCGAGGAGCCTGTGCCGTCAGCGCTTTTCCAGCAGATCCGGGACGCCACCCGCGGTGCGCGCTAGATGGACGCTAGCACCTCTGCAATCGGCGTACGCCGGACGTCGGCACGCGCGACGGGGCGAGTCCCGCTCGGGGAGGCGAGACAGGCCCGGCAAAGGCACTCGCGAATTACGGACAGCGGAGCCCGTACAACCGCACGATCGTTCCGTAATGCGTGCGCTGGCACCTCGAGGCCGCCTGGGCGCCGCTGCTCTTCCGCGACGAGGCACCGCCCGCGCGGACCGATCCGGTCGCGTCGCCGGAGCGCTCAGCCTCGGCCATCGCCAAGGAGCGCGACCACCGGACGCCCGACGGCCTGCGGCTCGGCAGCTTCCGGACGCTCCTGGCCGAGCTCGCCACCCTGACCCGCAACCGGGTCGTGCCCGCCGGTGTGGACGAGCGGGCAGCCTTCGACCAGCTCTCGGAGCCCACCCCGCTCCAGGCCCGGGCATTCGAGCTGATCGGGGTCGCTCCCGCCACCGTGTAGTCAGAACGTCGCGGCTCACAGGACCAGATTCGTACTCGGATCTGCCCGTCTGACGCTGGAAGTTCGGGCTAAATATTGGCCGCGCGCCCTCAGAAGGGCTTCGTGACCATGAGCACGACGATGACCGCGACGATGAGGAATGTAACGGCGCCCAGGAGGTTCGATCGCCGCTTGGCGGCGGCGTAGTCCGCGCTCGAGGGATCGCGCTCCGCCTCGGCCAACTGGCGCCGGATCGCCGGCCCGTAGAGCGCGACGCCCACGATCGCGGTGATGACGTAGAGCACGATCGCGACCGCGATCCAGCCGGTCTCGAAGCTGTAGAGGCCGCCCAGCACCATGAGCACGCCGGTCACGAGCAGCACGCCGTAGGCCGGGTTGGCGACGGTCCGATCGAGCCGGTGGACGCCGTCGATGGTCCACACGAGGCGGTCACGGTCCCGCCCTGCCAGCCGGAACCAGAACGCATAGGTCACGTTCGCTCCGACCGCGACGATGGCCGCAAGGACGTGGACCAGCTTGAGAAGAAGGACCAGGCTCACGCCGGCGATGCTAGCAGCCGCCTATGTCATCGCGGCCACGCATCGGTGGATCCATGGACTGAATCTTGGCAGGGCGACGTGCGGTCGCCTCACATCGACAGTGTGCCGTCCTTCCACGAGCCCGACAATTCCGACCGCTCCCACCCTGCAACATGGCTGCAACGCCGCACGATGAGGCGGGCGCGCCATCGCGACCATCCGAGGCCCACGACCGAGCGCGGGCATTGCCATGGCCGGCGCGCTCCGCCGGCCTCCCTCGCAGGGCAAGGTCGCACTGGACGAGCCGGGCCGAACGGGCCAGCATGGGGGGCGGACAGGAGGAGGTGCGCCCGTGAGTACGCAGCCACTGGTCCTCGTCGCGGACGACGAGCCCCGGATCACCAAGCTCGTCTCGATCGCCCTGCAAGCCGAGGGATTCCGGGTCGTCACAGCCGAGGGCGGCGAGGAGGCCCTGCGACGGGCCGAAGAGGTTCGGCCGGACGTCGTACTCCTCGACATCGTCATGCCGGACCTTGATGGCATCGAGGTGATGCAGCAGCTCCGTGAGCTCCGACCGCTCCCCGTCATCCTCCTGACCGCCAAGGGTTCGGCCCGCGATAAGGCGAAGGGCCTCGACCTTGGGGCCGACGATTACGTCGCCAAGCCGTTCCACCCGGATGAGCTCGTGGCCCGGGTGCGCGCCGTGCTCCGCCGGGCTTCGGGCGCGACACCTGGCCAGGGGATCGTTGCATTCGACGACGTCGAGATCGACCTCGAGCGCCGCATGGTCACCCGCGCCGGGCAGCTCGTCCAGCTCTCGCGAACCGAATGGCTCCTCCTCCAGCACCTGGCGATGAACGCGGGCCGGGTTGTCCTCCACACCGAGCTGCTCACGAAGGTCTGGGGACCCGAGTACCGCGACGATCTCCAGTACCTGCGTGTCTGGGTGAGCCGGGTGCGCCGCAAGCTCGGCGCGGAGCCGGGCGAGACGGGCCGGATCAAGACGTTCCAGGGGATCGGGTATCTGCTCGACGTCGACGGGACGGCGACCCAGGCTCCCGTCGCAGCGGAGAAATCGCCCACTGGGGACTCGTCAACCGAGCCGGCCGGGGAGCAAACCACGCTCAGTTCCGGCGCAGCCGAGCTTGCCACATCGCCGTAACGGGCCGGCGGCCGGGGCCTCGTTGTGATTCCCAGACACGTTGTTGACAGAGGCGAACGGCGGGGCCTTGATGGTCAGATAGTCGCCCGGAGACTACTCGGTGCGATCCCGACCCGCCCTGGCCGGCAAAGCGGAGGATCCACGCTCGCGGCGAGTCGGGTCGTCGCCCGTGGGCGCCGGAATCCGGACCTTACAGTCTCCGGGTGACTGCTTGGGGCCAGGAACCGGACCTCCCCGGCACCAGACGTCAACAACGTCCGTTGGAACGACAACCTTAGGCGCCGCTCAGCTGGCCGGCACCTCGATCTCCGGCCCGGGGGTCCCGGGCTCCTCGCGCCCGGGCGGCACGTCCTCGTCGGGAACGGGTTGGGACTCGCCTTCGGCGTTGCCGGCCGCCTGCTCCTCCGGGTCCAGATCGTCGGCGAGCACCGGCAGGGCGAACCCGAACTCGGAGCCGCCGCCGTGGCGAAGGCGCGCCCACACTCGACCGTTCATGATCTCGATCAGGCTCTTGGTGACGAACAACCCGATCCCCGCCCCCGAGCGTGCCCGCGCCGTGCCCTCGGCCCGGAAGAAGATGTCGAACAGGCGCGTCGCGTCGCGTGGGTCGAAGCCGGGCCCCCGGTCGAGGACCCGTACCACGATCTCCTGCTCGACGAAGGCCGCCTCCACGCGCACCTCGGACGCTCGATCCAGGCTGTACTTGGCCGCGTTGCCGATGAGGTTGCGAAGGACCTGATCCACGTACGTCCGATCGCCCGCGATCGGCGGCAGCGAGGGCGGGATGTCCGCCACGAACCGCAGATGAGGCGTGTGGCGGGACTCGGCGGCGATCACCGCCGGAATCGCGTGCTGGATGAGCATCGGCTCGGGCTCGAACTCGAGTCGGCCACCTTCCGAACGGCTGAGAACGAGGAGATCCTCCACCAGCCGACGGAGTCGTTCGGCCTCGGCCGCCACGTCGAGCGCGAGGTCGTGGCGCTGGTCCGCGCTGAGACGGGGCGATCGGCGACCGAGCAGGTGCGTGATGCCCAGGATGGTGGTCACCGGCGTCCGGAGCTCGTGCGAAAGGATGCCCAGGAACGCCTCGCGCGCCTCGCGACTCGCTCGTCCGGCGGTCGTATCGCGGAGGACAACAAGGCTCGATGGCTCGGCCGGCCCGTCGTCATCGTCGGTGTGGACCGCGAACCGCCTCATCTCGAGCCAGCGGTCCGGATCCACGAGATGGATCTCGGATCGTCCACCCGGTTCGGTCGCCGCGGCGGACACGTCGAGGGCGACGCCAAGTGCGGTCCACAGGTCCGACTCGGAGGCAACGCGCCGGCCGGCGAGCCGGGCGACGCCCTCGTTGACGAGCACGACCTCACCGCCCGGAGCGAAGACGGCTACGCCATCGTCGATCGAATCGATGACCGCCTGGAACTCCGCGGCCCGCGCCCGCTCGATCCTGGCGAGGCGCAGTAGCCGGGCGGTCGAATCGACGCGCTCCGTCATGTCGCGGGCCGAGACGAAGAGCCGCGTCCCCGATCGGCCGAGGTCGATCCGCCTGGTGAGCAGCTCGACCGGCCGGGCTTCACCCGTCTCCGCCAACAGGCTCACCGCGCCGGTCGGTGACGTCGTCCGAGGCGCCACCTCGAGCTCGCGGAGCCCGGGGATCACGGCCTCGGCGCTCTTGCCGAGGAGGCGCTCGGGCTCCCAGCCGAAGCCGGTACAGGCCGCGTTCGCGAAGTCGATCCGCCACGTTCGGGGGTCGATCAGGACGATGAAGTCGGGCGAGTCCTCGAGCAGCCGGCTGAACCGATCGGCCGCCTCGCGGGCGCGCTCGCGCTCGATCCTGGTGGCCGACACGAGCCAGGCGATGAGCCCGCTTGCCAGAAGGAACAGGACGAACCGGACCGGCCCGCCCGGGTTGTCGAGAAAGGGCGTCCCGCGGGACACCTGGAAGACCGCGACGTCGAGGACGGCTCCGAGCCCCGCGGCGAGCAGTCCGGACGCAAAGCCCGCGGCGAGGGAAGCCGTGGCCACCGCGACGAAGAGCGGGATGTAGGCGACATTCTCGCCGGCCAGGCTGTCGAGGAAGAGCTTTGCGCCGAACGCGGCGGCGACCGCGCCAGCGCCTACCGCGACACTCCACGCCGGCCCCTGGCGACCCGCGCCGATGAGGGCTCGAACCTGCCGCCCGGATTGCGGCAGGAGCGGCGGGGTCGGCGAACTCGTCGTCGGCGATGTGGCGGCCATCCCGCGAATTGGACCGCGATTCGGTCGCCACGTCAACGAAGGACCACGGTGGAGCTGCAAGGCGGCTGGAATGTCCGCGTCGCGCGCACCGTCGCGAATGTAATGCCGCGTGACCCACGATGTGGACCAACAACACAGAAGGAGTGAGTGAACATGGGAACCAACGTCAAACTCCGCACGCTCGTAGCGACAGTGGGCGGCATGCTACTCGTACTCGCGCTGCTCGTCTCGACGCTCCTGCTCGGGAGTAGCGCCCGGGCGGTAACGCCGGAACCGCCGGTACCGCTTGGAGCAGCCGCGCCTTTCGCGGTCTTGGCGGGCACGCCGGCCGTGACAAATACCGGGCTGACCACCATCACCGGAGACTTGGGTATCCACCCCGCTGACGCCGTGACGGGATTCCCGCCCGGAATCGTGAACGGGACGATCCACGCGGCCGACGCCGTGGCGCTGCAGGCCAAGAGCGACCTGGTCATCGCGTATAACGACGCCGCAGGACGACCGGCGACGGCTACCCACGGGACTCTCGGTGGGTTGACCCTCGTCCCCGGCGTCTACAACGCCGGCGGCGTCACGCTCGATCTCACAGGCACGCTCACGCTCGACGGCCAGAACGACCCGAACTCCGTCTGGGTCTTCCAGGCGACGTCCGACCTCATCACGGCATCGGCTAGTCAGGTGAACCTGATCAACGGCGCCCAGTCGTGCAACGTGTTCTGGCAGGTCGGCAGCTCCGCGACGCTCGGAACCGGCTCCAGCTTCCGGGGAACCATCCTCGCGTTGACCAGCATCGCCGTCACCACCGGCGTCACGGTGGACGGCCGAGTGCTGGCACGGAACGGCGCGGTCACCCTGGACACCAACGCCATCACCAAGTGTACGACGCCGACCCCAACGCCGACCCCAACGCCGACGCCTACTCCAACGCCAGGCGCCACGCCGACCCCGACGCCGACGCCGACTCCAACGCCAGGCGCCACGCCGACCCCAACGCCGACGCCGACTCCAACGACCGGTCGCATGACCGGCGGCGGCAGGATCACCGACTCGACCGTCGATACCTACGGAGTCAAAACCCACGGATTCGAGCTGCACTGCGACCCGGCAAAATTGCCAAACAACCTCGAAGTCAACTGGGCCGGCGGTAACCGTTTCCACTTGACGCAGCTGACCAGCGTCCGGTGCATCGACGACCCGGACATCGCGCCCCCGCCACCGGCGGCTGGGTTCGACACCTACATCGCAACCGGCACCGGCCGCTACAACGGCGTCGCTGGCGCGACGATCTCGTTCACGTTCACCGACGCGGGCGAGCCCGGAACCTCCGACACCGCGACGATCCTTATCGAGGACGTTAACGGCAATGTCGTGCTGAAGATCAGCGGCACGCTGCGAGTCGGGAACCACCAAGCACACGCACAGTAGATCGCCCACGGTGAGCAGAGAGGGAGGCGGCCAACGGCCCCCTCCCTCTCTGGAACTTCGCGACGGCGGTCCCGGTGTGACGTGCGTTAGGCATGTCGATCTAGGATCGGCGAGAACTCTTGAGGTAGACGAGATGATGAAGACATGGGTTCACGGTGCCAGGTTGCTGCTTTCGGCTGGCATCGCAGTCACTCTCGCGATCGGCATGCTCGCCAACGGACGAACGGCAAATGCCGCAGGTCCAGCACCAGTCGGGCTTGGAACGGCCGCGCCTTTCGCGGTCTTGGCGGGCACGCCGGCCGTGACAAATACCGGGCCGACCACCATCACCGGAGACCTGGGTATCTCCCCGGCTGCCGCCGTGACGGGATTCCCACCCGGAATCGTGAACGGGACGATCCACGCGGCCGACGCCGTGGCGCTGCAGGCCAAGAGCGACCTGGTCATCGCGTATAACGACGCCGCAGGACGAACACCGGGCACGGTCGTGGCCGGGGGCACCCTCGGCGGGAAGACCCTCGTCTCCGGCGTCTACAACGCCGGCGGCGTCACGCTCGATCTCACAGGCACGCTCACGCTCGACGGCCAGAACGACCCGAACTCCGTCTGGGTCTTCCAGGCGACGTCCGACCTCATCACGGCGGCGTCGAGTTCCGTCAACTTCATCAACGGCGGTCAGCCCTGCAACGTCTTCTGGCAGGTCACCAGCTCGGCGACGCTCGGAGCGGGCTCCAGGTTCGCCGGGACCATCCTGGCCCTGACATCGATCACGATGAGCAGCGGTGTAACGGTGGATGGGCGAGCGCTGGCCCGAAACGGGAACGTCACCTTGATCAACGACGCAATCACAAGGTCGACGTGCTCGACCCTCACCCCAACGCCCTCGCCGACCCCGACCGCGAGCCCGACGGCATCGCCGACGGCCACCCCCAGCCTCTCCCCGACCCCCAGACCGACTGCCGGACCGACCCTCCCGCCGACCGACACGCTGGCAACGACCGACGTTCCCGGGTCCGGGCCGACCCCAGTCGTCGTCGGGATCTTCCTCCTCGCCTTCGTCGTCCTCGTCAGCCGATGGTTGCTGCGCGCGATGCGCACCCGCCGAACCACGTCCCGCTGAGCGAAATCGGTGGCTTGAACTCGCCCCCGAGAGATTGGACGCCGGCAGGTGCTCGACGGGACGGCGGGGAAAAGTGGCGGTGGCGGCGCACGGCTGCCACCTCGGGAAAGCGTCTGACCCCCAGGCGCGCTATCGAGCCGTGCACCGACCGGGGACTTCGTCTGGAGGATAGGCCGATCCCGCTGTGGCGGTGGAGCGCGGGCACGACGGCCCGCGACAGATGTTCGAGAAGCTCCTCTTCAACGAGAGCTTCTTGGTGAAGCGCGACGGTGACCAGTTCAAGGTTCTACCGACGCAACGGGACCGGCCCGCGTTCCAGGAGGCGATCGGCGACGGCGTGGTCGCGTCGAGCGGCAGCCACCGGATGCACGAGGCGTACCGCTTCTTCCGCGGCTCGATCCTCGAGTGGGCGGGGGACGGGGCCGACCCGGAGGTCTTCCGCAGGCGCCTCGAAGGCCTGAGCACCGCCGTCTGGAAGCGCCTGGTCCTCGTGACGATCGACTAGTGGGATCAATCGACCCCTGACCAAGGACTTTACAGACCCTTGGGCTCACCACCTGCCCGACCGACCCACGCCGGTGACCACGTCGACGCCGTCCGGGTTTCCGGGGCGCGTCGAGCGGCCGCTATCTTGCCAGAGTCCCGGGTGGCGCGTGACGGGTCCACCGGCGCGCGCGGAGGCGCGAAAGCAGATCAGGGGCGGGAGGTGGTGGAGATGAGGGGACTCGAACCCCTGACCCCCGCGATGCGAACGCGGTGCTCTTCCAGCTGAGCTACATCCCCACCGGGGCGTCGCAGCGCGCAGGGCGGCTGGACGGGCCGAGAGTGTAGCACCGAGGTCTCCATGGCAGCCGGTGGCCGGGGCGCCAGCTCCGTCCCCGGCCACCGAAATTCCGGGTTGATTCATTCGAACAGATGTTCGATACTGAGCACCTGATGGCGACCCTCTCCCCGGACGTGACGGCGGCCCTCGCGACCCTTCGATCGCGCTGGGGAGCGGCCGCGCCGCGCGCCGCTGGAGAGGTGATGGGGGCGCTCGCGCTTGCACCGGATCCCGTCTTCGCGCCAGACGCGGACGTGGGCATCCCTCCAGATCCGGCGCGCGACCCGGCCCGCATCTACTCCACCGGCTTTCCGGCCCTCGACGCCATCCTCGGCCCAGGCGGCCTTCCGCGCGGGATGGGCCTCTCGCTCCGGGGAGACCTCTCGAGCGGGCGGACCACACTCGCGCTCCGGCTTGCCGCGGAGGCCCAGGCAAGTGGGGCGATCGTGGCCTGGCTGGATCTCGCGGACGCCTTCGATCCGGTGGAGGCAGTCGCTCGTGGTGTCCAGCCGGCCTGGCTCATCGTGCTCACCCCGGCCAGCCCGGAAGAGGGCCTCGCGATCGGAGGATCGCTCCTGTCCGGCCGGACCGTGGATCTCCTCGTCCTGGACCTGCCGGCTCGCCCGGAGGGTGCGTCGCGGTTTGCCGATCGGCTCGGCCGGCTCGCCGCCCTCGCCCGTCGGGCCGGGATCTCTCTCCTCGTCCTGGAGCCGCCCGGGCTCGTGAGCTCGGTGGCCGCCGCGGTCGGGGAGGGGACGGGGATCCGCCTGGAGCTCGCCCGCCGAGCATGGATCCGGCTCGGCCGGGATGTCGTCGGGCAGGCCACCGATGTCGTCGTCGCGCGCAGCCGGGCCGGTCCGCCGGGCCGGCGGACCACGCTCCGGATCCTCTACGCGGATGGCGGGGACCGGGATGCGTGTCTCCGTCAGGAGCTGCTCCTCAGCGAAAGCCTGCCGGCCGGGGCCACTCCCCGGGCCGGCACCGTCCGCACCGGCGACTCCCAGGTCGTCATCCCAGCCCATGCCCCCGTTCCAGTGCCCGGGACGTCACGCCATGCGACTCCTCCATCTCTATCGCCCACACCTCCTCCTCGATCTGGCCAGGGAGCGCCGGCCCTCCGGCTCGTGGCCGGCGGGTCCGATCGTCCTGGGCGGCCAACCCTGGATCGCGGGGACGGTCCTGGACGCGGATCCCGCGGCCCGGGCCCTCGGCGTCCGGCGCGGGATGCCGCTCGGGTCGGCTCATCGGCTCGCACCGGAGGCAACGTTCCTCGATCCGGATCCGGCGGCTGATCGGGCGGCCCTCGAGGCTGCCTTCGAGGAGCTCGCAACCTTCAGTCCGGCGATTGCCGGGTCCACGGATCCAACGGACCAGACATTCGGCCTGCTCGAGGCCCAGATCGATGGCCTGGATCTCCTGTGGGGCCCGGAGCCCGAGCTTGCGGCACGCATCGCCGGTGCCCTCGCGCCGCTCCTCGCGGGCGCTCCCCGGTTGGGGATCGCCGGGACGCGCTTCGCGGCCGCGGTTGCCGCCGCCGCAGCCACCCCCGGCACGCTCGTCGCCGTCCCCCAGGGTGCGGAGGCTGCGTTCCTCGGGCCCCTGCCGACGTCACTCCTGACTCCGGATGCGGAGATCCGGGCGCGGCTGCGCCACTTCGGGCTCCGGAAGATCGGCCAGGTGGCGGACCTCGCCGCCTCTGCCCTCGTCGCCAGGTTCGGGCCGGAGGGCGCCCGGATCGGGGCCCGCGCCCGGGGGGAAGAGACGGACCCGTTCCGGCCGCGCCGCGCACCGGAGCGGTTGGTCCTCGCTCTTCCCATCGATCCGCCCGTCGCCGAACTGGAGGCGGTCCGGTTCGTTCTGCGCCGGATTGCCACGGCGCTCGCCGCGAACCTCGCCGCCCGCGGGCTCGCGGCCGCGCGCGGGCGAGTCCGACTGGAGCTGGACCTGGCCTTCGCGCGCGCGGGCACGCCCGGGGAACTGATCGCGGAGACACGGTTCCCGGAACCCACCGCGGATGCGGAGGCGATCGAACGCCTGCTCCTCGCCCGCCTGGAGCGGGCGCCGCCGTCCGCCCCGGTGGCCCGCCTGGAGCTGGAGCTGGCCGGGGCGGAACCGGCGGCCGGCCAGCAACTGCCGCTCTTCGTCCCGCAGGCCCTTCGGGGTGCACGTCTCCACTGGCAGCTCGCCCGGCTGGCGCTGACCTATGGGGAGGATCGGATCCGACGGGTTGAGATCACGGATCCGGAGGCCCCGCTCCCCGAGCGCCGCTGGGCCTGGCGCTCGGTCGCCGCTCTCGACACCGGCGGAACCACCCAATGACCCGGCTCCTCCGCGCCCATCCCGCCATCGATGCCGAGCTCGACCCGACGGGGGTCCTCGTGGCCATCAGATGGGCCGGCCGGCGGGAGCCCGTGGAGGTCTGCAACCGCTGGCGCGTCGACGAGGCGTGGTGGCGCGAGCCGATCGCGCGGGACTACTTCAAGGTCGTGGGAGCGCGCTGGCTCGCGCTCGTCTACTACGACCGCGTCACCTGCACCTGGCACCTTGAACGGCTCTACGACTGATCGCTTCCATCGGACGGCTCCATGTCGCCAGAGCCCCGCGCCGCCTCACTGGATCGGCACGACCACCGTGATCACGAACAGCACCACAAAGAGCCCGACGACGAATACCAACGCCCCCACGTCGCGTGGCTGAGCCGTCTGCACCGCGTATCTCCCCGAGATTGCAGGACCGGTCCCGGTCGGTCCGCTCGGTGGAGTGTAGCTGCGATTCAAGCTCCTATCTTGTCAAGCGGCCAGCTCGAGGTCGTGCGCACCCACGCGCAGCAGCCGGAAGACGGTCCGGACGAGCTGACGCTTGAGCGCTCGGATCGCCTCCCGGCTGGACTTCTGCTCGGCGGCCTTGCGCGCGAGGTAGGCCTTGGCCGGCGGATGATGGGCGGCCTGGACGGTCGCGATCGTGTGGAGTGCGCGGTTGAGCTGTCGGTTGCCGCCCCGGTTGAGGCGCATCCGGCTGACCTGGCCCGAGCTCGCTGGGATCGGCGCGACGCCGGCGAGGGCGGCGAATGCATCGGGCGAGCGGAAGCGGCCGACGTCGCCTGTTTCCGCGATCAGCTTGGCGGCAGTGACGACGCCCACGCCCGGCATGGCCAGGAGCGGATGAACGCCGACGAGCCCGGCGATCGTGGTCGTGAGCGAGCGCGCTTCCGCGTCAAGCGCCCGGAGCTTCGCCAGGCGGCCAAGGGCGAGCCCGGCCTGGACCCCGTTGAGGCGCCGCAGCCGACGGGCGATCGAGCGCCGATGGCACTCGGCGACGAGATTCGTTGCCTCGGCCTGGTAGCCAGGCATGAGGACCATGAGATCGGCGTGGAGCCGGTTGCGAACGCGGGTCGACTCGGCGACGGCGTCTTCCCGAGCCTCGATGAGCAGCCCGATCTCCATGGTACGGTCGGCGACGCGAACAGGCGGCAGGTTCGCCTCCCGCGCGGTGACCCGGGCGATCGCGAGCGCATCCCCCGGATCGCTCTTGCCGGCCCGCCGGGTCCGGATCCGCTCGCGGCGGCTGAGCTGGGGAGGCACCTCGCGGACCGCCAACCCGTCGGTGAGTAGGAACCGGGCGGCCGCCGCGCCATAGCTCGCTGAACCCTCGAGGCCGACGATCCCATCCGGCGCCACCCGCCGGGCCCACGCCGCGAGGGCGCGGTGGCCGGTTGGGTCGTTCGGGAAGGTTCGCTCGTCGAGCGGCGCGCCGAGCGCGTCGACGGCGCAGGCGGCCAGTGTCGCCTTGTGGGTGTCGATGCCGATCGCGGTCATGGTCGTGCCTCCGTCTAGCCGATACGATGGGCGCGGGCCGGGCGGGCAGCAGTGCGTTGAGTCAAGGCCACGCTCCTGACTTGTTTGAGGCCACGGCTGGCCCACTCGATCACCGAGACGGGGGCACTTGAATCGGAAGCCATCGCCCGTCGGGGGCGAGGCGACTGTCAGCGGGAGCCACCCGTCTCCGGATCGAACCCTCGCAGCTCTGCGGAGGCGATGCCGAGCCTACGCACTGTCGGCGCGAGCATCGATTTTCGACAATTTCGGCCGATCGTTCGAATCAGGCGGCAGCCTGCCAGGTGAGGAAGAAGAGCAACGCGACGAGGCCCATGAGGAACACCGCCAGCAGGCCGGCGCCGATCACGTCTCTGGCCCTCGGTCCCATGCACATCTCCTCTCGGTCTCAGCCGAAGGGGCACGCCGCCCCGAACAGGATCGTCACGATGGTGCTGCCACCAAGCGGCTTCGCGGTGGCGCGGACCTGGCAGCCCGCATCGCCCGTGCTCTCGAGCTCCCAGCTCCCGTCCTCGCGGGGACCGGACAGCGCGACGGTACTGTACCCAACTCCCTCCAGGGCCGACTGGTAGAACGTCGCGACCTCGGCGGGTCTCGCTGCCCCGGCGTCCAGGATCGCGCTTGCCGGGCCCTGGCCGGTCTCGGTCGGGTGCGTGCCGGGATACGCGGGGAAGGCGGCCGGAAGACCGTCCCAGATGCGTCCCCAATCGGTGTCCGTCTGCCCCGGCGGCGTGGGCCCGGGTGCAATTCCCGGTTCCGTGGGGCTGGGGGTCGGGCTCGGGATCGTGGTCGAGGGCGCCGTGGTTGTGCTCGGGGTCAGCGTCGGCGTCGTGGTGGAGCAGCCGATCAGGAGGAGGGCCGCCAGGCCCGACCCGAGGAGGCGAATCGGCAGCGCGCGTCCCTGGAGGCGGTGGAGAGACGGCATGGTGGGATCCTACTCCCGGCGTGACAGGACCCCGTCGCTCCCAGATGCGGCGGGGTCCTGCGCTTGGTCGGTCGCCCGCTCACCGGGCGACCGACCTGGTCAGCGCCGGTCGTGGAACCGGTCGCCGCCACGTTGCTCCGGGCCTCGCGCCCGGACGTTGGGGTGGTGGGTTCAGCCGCCGTTCCCCTGCGCCGCCAGAGCCGCCGGGAGGAGGACGAGGATCAGGAGACTCGCGATGACGGTCAACGCGACGACCCGCGCCAGGACGGCGGCGAAGGTTCGGAGGATGCGGAAGTCTGGCCTCACGACTCTTCAGACGAGGCGAGCGGCCACGTTGTTGCGCCATCGACGGACCTTGCATAATCGAACAGATGTTCTATCATACGACCTCCCCGTCCGCCCCGACACCGGGATCCTGCCGTGGCTCACATTCCCTACGCGGAACTTCACTGCCACTCGAACTTCTCGTTCCTCGACGGAGCGTCGCCAGTCGAGGATCTCGTGGAGCGAGCACTGGAGTTGGGGCTCACGGGCCTTGCCATCACGGACCACCTTGGGCTGTACGGCGTCGTCCGGTTCGCGGCCGCCGCGGAGGCGGCTGGGCTGCGGCCGATCATCGGGCTGGAGGTTGAACTCCTCGATGCGGCCGGCGGTCTGCGGGCCGAAGTCCTGCCTGTCGAGGGCCTGCCCGCCCGCCCTCGTCCGGATCGGACCCGGCTCCCGGGTCACCGAGCGATCGTCAAGGAGGACCTGCGCGGGATCGGGGAGCGGCAGCGGGGGCCGCATCTCGTCCTGCTGGCGCGAGACGCCGCCGGTTATCGGAGCCTGTGCCGCCTCGTTTCCCGGGCGAACCTGGCGGGAACCAAGCGCGTGCCGCGGTTCAGCCAGGCACTCCTCGCCGAGCACGCGGAGGGCATCGTCGCGCTGTCGGGTTGTCGCGAGGGCGAGATCGCGCGGCGGTTGCGGGTAGGTGACCGGGCAGGGGCGCGGGCGGTCGCCGAGCGGTATGCATCGGTCTTCGGGCAGGGTGACGGGCCGGCGGAGAGCGGCTTCTTTCTCGAGCTCTCGCATCACCTCCTGCCCGACGACGACTGGCTCGTGACCGAGACCGCGGCGCTCGCCGCCGAGCTCGGGCTCCCGGTCGTCACGACGAACGACGTTCACCATGCCCGACCCGATGACCGGGAGCTCGCGGACGTTCTGACCGCGATCGCCCACGGCCGGACGCTCGATACGCTCGGGGATCTCCGGCGACCGGACGGCGAGTCGCATCTGAAGTCGGGCTCGGAGCTGCTCGCGATGCCGCCCGGTGAGTCGGCATTCGTGCGGACCGATCCGGCGACGGCGCGGGCCTGGGCGGAGGGCATCTCGACGGCAGTCGAGGTCGCCGCCTCGTGCACCGTGGACCTCGGATTCGAGCGCTACCGATTTCCGGGGTTCCCGGTACCCGCCGGGGAAACGGCATTCAGCTACCTCGTCGAGCTCTGCCAAGCTGGGGTCAGGCGGCGCTATCACCCGGTTTCGCCGCCGGTCGTCCGACAGCTGGCCCACGAACTCGACGTCGTGGAGCGGACCGGGCTCGCCGAGTTCTTCCTCATCTGCTGGGACCTCATGCAGTTCGCGAAGGCACGCGGGATCCCGGCCCAGGGTCGGGGCAGCGCGGCGGATTCGATCGTCGCGTACGCGCTCGGGATCACCCGGGTGGACCCGATCCGCCACAACCTCCTGTTCGAGCGGTTCATCAACGAAGGCCGGACGACGTACCCGGATGTGGACATCGACTTCAGTTCCGAGCGGCGAGAGGAGGTCATCCAGTACGTCTACGAGCGCTACGGCCCGGAGCACACGGGGATGGTCTGCAACCTCGTCACGTACCGGGCCCGCTCCGCCGTGCGGGAGGTGGGGTATGCGCTCGGCTTCCCGCGGCCGCTCGTGGACCGCGTGGCCAAGGCGCTCGAGACGTACGACAGCGTCATGGTCCGGCGGGATCTGGAGGCGGACGGCGGGTTCGCCGAGTTCTTCCGGCGCCCGGGAGAGGGGAGACTCAACGTGCGGCGCGCCGCGGGGAGGGATGCTGGTGGCGGAGGTGCCACACCCGCGCATCCCGCACCGGCCGGACGCGCCACACATCCCGTACCCGACGCCCAGTCATCCACCGTGTCGGCTGCATGGTCACCCGACGCACAGGCGATGAGGACAACGCTTGGTTCGCGATCAATGGGCACCACGCCAGACGTGGCGCCGCGCTCGCCCACGCTCTCGGTGGTCGGATCGGCGCGAAGTGATGTGCCGGGCACCGAGCGTTATCGACCTCCTTCCCCTGTGGGCGTCCATGCAGCGGACATCACCGGGGACAACGCCACCCTCGGAGCCGGGACGTGGGCGATGACCGCTGGCTCGAGGCCGTCCGTCCGGGCGGGTGGCTCATCGGACGATGAGGGCGGCCCGGGTGATTCGCCGGCGAGCGTCGCCTGGCTGCAGTCGGGTCGCGGGGGGAGTGCCCACAGCACGGTGGTCCGCGTCCAGCCTGAGCCGCCGCCGCAGCCTCGTGGTCGCAGCACGGTCGGGTTGTCCGACTGGGAGCGCTGGCTGGAGTTCTGCGCCCGGATCGACGGGTTCCCGCGCCACCTCAGCATCCACTCCGGCGGGATGCTCGTCACCGCGGCGCCGCTCATCGACATCGCACCGCTGGAACGGGCAACGATGAAGGACCGGGTCGTCGTCCAGTTCGACAAGCGCGACGTCGAGACGCTCAAGCTCATCAAGCTGGACCTGCTCGGTCTCGGCATGCTCGCCGCCATCGACGAGACCCTCGGGCTCATCCAGTCCGACTGCGCCACCTGCATCGACCTCGATGCCATCCCCGAGGAGATTCCCGAGGTCTTCGCGATGCTCCAGGCAGCCGACACGGTCGGCGTCTTCCAGGTGGAGAGTCGGGCGCAGATGCAGACCCTCCCGAAGTCGAGGCCGCAGAACCTGGACGACCTCGTCGTGGAGGTCGCGATCATCCGGCCCGGCCCGATCCAGGGGAACGCGGTCCACCCGTACCTCAGGCGCAAGCAGGGCCTGGAACCCGTGACGTATCTCCACCCGAGCCTCGAGCCCATCCTCGCCGAGACCCTCGGCGTGATCCTGTATCAGGAACAGGTGATGAAGGTCGCCATCGAGGTCGCCGGTTTCACGCCGGCCGACTCGGACGGGTTTCGGCGGGCGATGGGCACGTGGCGGTCTTCGAGTGAGATGGAGAAACTCCATCGGCAGTTCGTCGACGGCTGTTTGCGACAACCCGGCATGGACGAGGCAACGGCCGAGGAGCTGTTCCGGCGGGTCGCCGCGTTCGCGAGTTTCGGGTTCGCCAAGAGCCACGCGGCGGCGTTCGCCCGGACCGCCTACGAATCGGCGTTCCTGAAGCTGTTCTACCCGGCCCAGTTCCTCGTCGGGCTTATCAACGCACAGCCGATGGGCTTCTACCCGGTGGAGGTTCTCGTCAACGACGCGAAGCGCCACGGGGTGGCGGTCCTGCCGGTCGATATCAACGCCTCGTCCTACAGGACGACGACCGAGTGGACCGGTCGGCCGGGCTGGGCGCTCGCGGGGGCACGCGGAGACGATGGCTCGCTCGATGCGGACGACGGTGAGCCGATCCCCGAGGGCGCCGGGATCAACGCGCGCCCACGGCCGGTACGGTCATCGGCCTGCTTCAACCCGACCGCGGCCGCCCGCGATCGATGGGCCGCCGAGAGCGCGGTCGGGTGGGGCGTGCGCCTCGGCCTGCATCTCGTGAAGGGGATCGGGGAGCAGCACGAGGCGCTCCTGGATCGGGAATTGATGAGCGGCCCGTACCGCTCGCTGGCGGACGTGGTCGAGCGCACGGACCTGCCCGAGGAGACGATCGAGCGACTCATCCGGACCGGCGCACTGGACTCACTCGGGAGGCCGCGGCGCGAGTTGCTGTGGCAGCTCCGCGAGGTCGTCGGGGCGTCACGCGGACGCGCGAGTGGCCATGCGCCCCGGGGCGCGCAGCGGCTGCGCGGGAAGCGGTCAATCGCGGCCGGCCGGCCGATGGACCTGCGCCTCCCCGCCACGGATGCCCCGGCGCTCCCGGCAATCACAGAACCCGAGCGCGTCGGGGACGCCTACGCGGTGGTGGGGCTGGACGCCCGACGGCAGGTCGTCTCGCTGTTCCGCCCGGCGCTCGAGCAGCTCGGTGCGGTCACGAACGCCTCGCTCGCGGATCGTCGCCCCGGACCGGTGCGGATCGGCGGTCTCGTCGTCACGCGCCAGCACCCGATGACCGCCAAGGGCACGGTCTTCCTCGCCCTCGAGGACGAGACCGGGATGGTCAACGTCACGCTCTGGCCGGATACGTGGGCGCGGCTGCGGGGGGTCGTTCGCCGGCACGCACTCCTGCTCGTGGATGGCGAACTCCAGCGGGAATCCTCGGTCGTGAACGTGGTCGCCCATGAGGTCCGGCCGCTGCCCGATGTCGCGGGTGCGGTCGGTGGGCCGGCCCGCCCTGAGGGTATCCGGCAGCTCGGACACGCCGGGATGCGCCGGCTGGGGTGAGGTGGGGCTTCGATCTCGCCGACAGCGCGGCGGGTGCGAGGCCGGCTCAGACCCGCCCGGGTCGAATCAGCGTCGGGCCGATCGGCTCGCCTTCCCGCGCCCCTGGCTCGGCTTCCCGCGCGCCCGCTGGGCGCTCGAGTAGCTGAGGAACCGTCGGTACCATGCCGCGCCGGCGGCAAAGAACACGCCCGACAGCGGACCGACCGCGAGCGCCGACAGGATGAGCTCCTGCTGGCCTGCCGCTGAAACCGCGTCCGGACCGACGGTCGGCAGGACCGTGTACACGAAGACGGCGTAGCCGATGACATCGACGACGGCAACGAGGAAGCCGAGCAGATAGCTCGCTCGCTTCGCAAAGAAGCCCACGATGAAGATCGGAGCCATCGCCGGCGGCAGGACCACCAGCTGGAAGAACAGCCCTGCGATGTAGTTGGTCGGCACCGCGACCATCACGACAACGCCGACGACCACGAGCGCGAGCGGTACGTAGAAGGCGCGAGTCCGGAGCAGCCAGGGCAGCGCGGCGATATCCGCCCTGAGGTCGGGACGGTGGTAGGCCGCGCGCATCGAGTCCGCGAAACCCATCCGGCCGCCCGGTGCGGCGGAGGGCGCCGACGACGGTGTTGATCCGCGGCCCGCAGAGAGGACGTTGGGGACTGGAGTCTGGCCCTCGGCTCCCGTGTCGTCCGGGTCGTCCTGCGTCAGGCGGTAGCGGCGACGGGCGTCGGCGCGGTCGGTTCGCTTCGCGCGGGCCACGGGCTCTCCTCGCGTTCGAGTGGTGGACGGCGGCGTGCCGCGGGTGGGCATCGTACGCGGATCGCGGGGGATGTGCGCGACACCACGTGTGCCTGTTCCGTGAGCCGCCGATAAGCCGCCGATAAGCCGCCGACAAGCGACCGATGAGCGGCCGACATGTCGTGCCTGATAGAACGGTCCAGCCGTCCCGCCCGGTGCCCTCGATGGTGCTGCCCGCCCGGAGGTCGCTCGGTGGAACGCGCTCGCGTCGCGGCGGTGGCCGCTCTTCTTGCCATTCTCGTCGTGGCCACTGCCGTGCTGGCCGCGGTCGTGCCGAGCCTCGGCTCCGCCGGCCTCGCGGCCGCCGTGGCCTGGCCGGCGTCGACCCTCGTGGTGTCCGAGGTCCAGACCGGCGGAGCCTCGGCCTCGGACGAGTTCGCCGAGCTCGCGAACGTCGGGTACGCGGATGTCGATCTCGCGGGTCTGGAGCTGGTCTACGTGACCTCGACCGGTGGGACCGTGACCAGGAAGGCGACCTGGGCCTCGACAACAATCCTCGCTCCCGGTCGGCACCTCCTCGTCGCAAATACCTCCGGCGTCTACGCGTCGGTCGCCGACGCCACGTACAGCGGTGGGTTCGCCGCGACTGGCGGGTCGATCGTCCTGCGCGTCGTCGGCGGTGCGCCGGTCGATGCCGTGAGCTGGGGCGACGCCACGAATGGCTTCATCGAGGGGGTCGCCGCGCCTGCGCCCGCTGCCGGAACGAGCATCGAGCGGCGACCGGGCGGCACGCTGGGCAATACGACCGACACCAACAACAACGCAGACGACTGGTTCACGCAGGCGATCCCGAATCCACAGAACCTCGCGGCGCCGCCAGTTCCATCGTCCCTGCCGTCCCCGAGTCCCAGCAGCCCGCCGACGCCGACGGATACGCCCGCGCCGACGCCCACGCCGACACCGGACGTCTCGCCCGCGCCGACGGACCCGCCCGCGCCGACCGATCCGCCGGCCGCGCCGACGCCCACGCCAACCCCTGAACCAACACCCACGCCCACGCCCGCCCCGACTGCTACCGCAGCGCCCTCGGATACGCCGGCCCCGACGGATACGCCGGCCCCGACGCCCGCCCCGACTCCCGGCGACACGCCGGCACCCACGGCCCCACCCACGCCAACCCCGGTCCCAACGCCGACGCTCACGCCCACGCCGACACCCATGCCCTCTCCGACACCCACGCCCTCTCCGCCGCCGGCCCCGACGGATACGCCCGCGCCCTCTGCGTCGCCGACTCCGGCGGAGGCCGCGCTGCCGATCATCGATGCACGGGTCCTGTCGCTCGGCAGCGCCACGGTCATTGAAGGGATCCTGACGACCGACCTGCCGTCACTTGAGTCCGGGCGGGCCGGGTTCGTTCAGGACGCGACCGCTGGAATCGCCGCCTATCTGGACGTGACACCGTCGGCGCCGCTGGCTGCGGGGACGGCCGTTCGGATGACCGGCACCATCGACGAGCGGTACGGCGCCCGGACGATCCGGGTGGCCGCCGCCGGGATCACCGTCCTCGGCACAACGGGCCTTCCGGCTCCCGCCGCCGTCTCGAGCGGGATGATCGGCGAGGAGATCGAGGGACTCCGCGTCACGGTCAGCGGGATCACATCCGGCTCGTCCACCACGTATGCCGATGGCCTTGGACTGCTCGTCGACGATGGCACCGGCGCGATCCGCGTCATCGTCGGGCCGATCGCACTCGGCTCGAGTGGTGTCCCGCCCGGGACGTCCGTCACCGTCGTGGGCCCCGTGGGCCAGCGCGACAGCACGGGCGCGGGAACGGGCGGGTACCGGATCCACGCCACCCTCGCCGGCGAGTTCGAGGTCCTCCCCACGCCCACGCCCACGCCCACGCCCACGCCCACGCCCACGCCCACGCCCACGCCCGAGCCATCGCCAGCGCCCACCGCCTCACCTGAACCGAGCCCCGCGCCGACGCCCACGCCGATGCCCACGTCGACCCCTGCCCCGTCGCCCGTGCCGACCCCCAGTCCGGCACCCTCGCCGACTCCAGCTCCCGCGCTCACGATCGGAGAGGCCCGCGCGCGGCCGGTCGGCACCATCGTCACCGTTGTCGGCGTCGTCACCGCCGAGGCGGGCCGACTCGGCGTTCCGCCGGTCATCGTCATCGCCGACAGCAGCGCCGGAATCGCGGTCCGACTGCCGGACGGCGTGGTCGCCCCCGCCCGCGGGCGCCTCGTTCGCGTCAGCGGTGCGATGTCGGCGCCATACGGCCAGCTGGAGATCCGGCCGGCCCGCGGCGGCCTCCTGGAGCTGGGCGGCGGCACGCTGCCGGACGCGCTGTCGATCACTGGTGCCCAGCTCGGGGAGTCGACCGAGGGGCGACTCGCCGTCCTGATCGGAACGCAGGTCGCAGCAGCGAAGAAGAGCGCGACGGGCGATATCACGATCGACGTCCGCGACGCGGCCGGTGCCACGGTCCGGGTGATGGCTGACGCCTCAAGTGGGATCACGGTCGCGGACCTTCAGGCCGGGATCACCCGCGGGTTCACCGGGATCGTCGGTCAGCGGTCGTCGAAGAAGGGAGTACTCGACGGCTACCGGCTGTGGCTTCGGGATCGAGCCGACATCGGGGCCTCGACGGCCGGCGGCGCGACACCGGGACCCGGCTCGAGTGCCGCGCCTGGCACGACAGAATCGCCCGGCGCTGGTGTCCTCACGATTGCGGCGGCCCGGGCGCTCGATGACGTCGCTGCTGTCGTCATCGGCGTGGTCATCGGCGGCCCGGGCCTCCTGGACGCAGACGGTCGCCGAATCGTCATCCAGGACGCGACCGGTGGGATCGAAGTGCTCCCTCCCGCCGGTGCCGTGGCCCCAGCCCTCGGGGTGAGGGTTCGGGTCGAAGGTACGGTCGGTCGGGCCTGGGGCGCCCCGCGCCTCCGCGCAACCAGGATCGAGACACTCGAGACCAACGTTGCCGTGGTGCCGATCATCCTGACCGGCGCCCCGGCCGAAGCGCAGGAGTGGCAGCTCGTCCGGATCGCCGGAACGGTGACGAAGGTGACCCGCCTCGGCGATCACTGGCGCGCCGACGTCCGGGTCGGGACGGCGAACGTTCTCGTCTCCGGGCTCGCCGGCAGCGACATCCCGTCCACCCTCCTTGTGGAGGGCCGCGCCGTGACGGTCACCGGCATCGTCCGGAGGCCGTATCCCAGCGCCACAGACCGGCGCTGGGCCGTGACACCCCGCGGGACCTGGGACGTGGCGGTGGGGCCGGGGGCAGGCTCCGGGAGCAGCGGGTCCACCGGTGCGGGCGGTACCGGATCCACCGGTGCGGGTGGCACCGGATCCACCGGTGCGGGTGGCACCGCATCCGGAACGGCGTCCCTGTCCGCGTACTCGCGGGCCGGCACGGGCAGCGACTCCACGCCGGACGTGGACCTGGCCGTCCTCGCGGACCACCTCGGGGCCCTCGTGCGCGTCGGCGGGCTCATCGCCGAGATCACATCCGGCGGGTTCACGCTCGACGACGGGACGGCGACGGCGACCGTCGTGCTGACCGGGGACGCCGCGGCGTTCCTGGACCTGCTCCATCCTGGTGATGCGATCGGTCTCGTTGGGCGCGTCGAGCGAGCGGAGGGCGGCGTCCGGCTGGTGGTCGTGGATGCTGCCGGCCTCGTTCGGCTCGGGGCGCTCGGCGAGGCGGTTCCCATCGCGGCGACCGCGCCGTTCCCGACGGAAGCCGCCGACACGGAAGCGGGAACGGAGGGGGATGGCGGCATCACGACGGCCGGCCTCGAGGATCCGTTCCGTTCACTTGGTGGCAGCTGGCCCGGGATCCTGGGCCTCGTCGTGGTCACGCTGGCCTCGCTGGCAATGACGATCGCGCGCCGCCGGCGAGCGCATCGCCACCTGATCGCGGCTGTCGCGACCCGGATCGGCGGGCTTCGGCGGCCCCCGAACGCGCCCACCCAGGCCCGATGAGCGTGGCGCGGACCACCGACCCACGTTCGGATGCAGCCGATTTCCTGTGCCGACCCCGGGTAATCCTGGCTTGTGACCGGCCCCGGAGCACTGTGCGGGTCGCCGGCCGCGGAGGGCATCCGCGAGATCCGAGATCCATCAGATTCCCCGGTCGCGGCGTGGGTTTCGTGCGTGGCCGGGGTCAGGGCATACGCCCGCCGGGTGCTCGGGTGGGCTCTACTCCCTCCTGGACCCGGATAGCGCTCCCCGGGAGAGCATTGGCCAGGAAGCTGGGCCGACCTGGGCCCAGCGCAGACGTCGGGATGCCTACCTCACGTTCGGATCGTTGACACTCACGTTCGGATCTGCTTGACGCACGTTCAAACGTGCGTCTACCCTTGCCCGAGCCTCGCGCCGCGAGGCAGGCGCCACGCACGAGGGGAGTCGGGCTTGCCGATCGCGGACCGCCGCGTCGCACTTCCCGTCGGGGAACGGCAGTATCACATCGACCTCGGTCCAGGCGAGCTGGCCGAGTTCATCCTCCTCCCCGGTGACCCCGATCGAACCGCCCGAATTGCGACCCGGCTCGAGTCCATCGAACTCGAGCGGCGGAACCGCGAATTCGCCTCGGTCACCGGGATGTACAAGGGTCTCCGCGTGTCGATCGTGTCGACCGGCATCGGCGCCGATAACGTCGAGATCGTGATTGCCGAGATCCTCGCGATCACGGACCGCCCTACCTTCATCCGGGTCGGCTCCAGCGGCGGGCTTCAGCCGGAGACCCTGTCCGGCGACCTGTGCATCACCTCGGGAGCCGTTCGACTCGAGACGACAACGAGCTGGTTCGTCTCGGATGGCTACCCGGCGGTGGCTCATCACGAAGCGGTCGGCGCGCTCATTGAGGCCGCCCACCGGCTCGGGCATCGGTACCACGTCGGAATAACCGCGACCGCGCCGGGGTTTTTCGGTGCGCAGGGACGCCCAATCCCGCAGCTTCCCATCCGATACCCTGACCTCGCAGCGGACATGGCGCGCCAGCGCGTCATGAACTTTGAGATGGAGGCGTCGGCCCTATTGGTGCTCGCGGGGCTTGCTCGATGTCGAGCCGGCGTCGTGTGCGCGGTATTCGCTCAGCGGACCACCGGGGACTTCCCCACCGGGGACGCAAAGCTGGCGGCGGAAAACGCCTGCGTGGAAACGGGGCTGGAAGCACTCCGGGTCCTCGCCGACATGGACCGTCGAAAGGTCGAAGCCGGGGCGGATCGCTGGAGACCGTCTCTCGGCGCGTAATCAAGATCGCGACTCCGGGCAGACGCCCGGGGCGCACGGAGCCCAAGGAGGAACTGGAACATGGCGCAGGCCTATTGCGTGAAGGACAAGGAAAAGGTCGAAGTCAAGAACCCAGTGATGATCACGATGAAGAACGGCAAGGCGGCCCTGTCCGGCACCTGCCCCAAGTGCGGCACCAAGGTGTTCAAGATCGGCGGCTGACGCCCCCGCGTCCTGAACCTTGAACCCCCCGTCGGACAACCGGCGGGGGGTTCTGTGCTTCCCGGGCGCTATCCTCCGTCCCATGAGAGCGACCTCCGGCCCCGTCCTCGCCCTGGACCTCGGCGCGAGCCGAATCCGGGCGGCCGTGGTCACCTCCGACGGGCGGATCCTGTCGCGTGCGGATCGGCGGACACCGGGCCCCGAGGGCCCCCAGGCCGTGATCCGGGCCTGCATCGAGGAGCTGAAGCGAGCCGCCGACGCCGTCTCGCCCGAGATCAGGCAATCGATCGTCGGGCTCGGCCTCGCCTCGCCCGGTCCCCTTGATCCCCGGACGGGAGTGCTCATTGAGCCGCCGAACTTCGGCCCTGGCTTTACCGACGTGCCGTTCCGTGACCCGATCGGCGCAGCCCTCGGGTTGCCCGCGGCCCTGGAACGGGACACGAACGTCGCGGCTCTCGCCGAGCTGGCGTTCGGGGCCGCCCGCGGCGCGAAGGACTTCCTGTACCTGACGATCTCCACCGGTGTCGGTGGCGCCATCGTCATTGGCGGCCGCCTGTACGGCGGTCCCGACGGTGTGGCCGGCGAACTCGGGCACATCCCGGTGGCCCTCGATGGGCCCATGTGCGGCTGTGGCGGCGTCGCGCACGTCGAGGCCTTCGCCTCGGGGTCTGGCATGGCCCGCATCGCAGCCGATGCCGTCGCCCGCGGCGAGGCCCCCGCGCTCGCGGCGCGTGCCCGCGAGATCGCACCGCGCCCGCTCGAGGGACGCGACATCGCGGAGCTGGCCGACGCTGGGTATCCTGTCGCCGGGGCAATCGTTGAGACGGGCCGCCGAGCCCTGGGCCAGCTCCTGGTGGGCCTCGTCAACACGTTCAACCCGGAGCTCATCGTCATCGGTGGTAGCGTGGCCATGGGCCAGGGCGAGCGTCTGTTCGGCGCCGTTCGCGAAGCCGTCGCAACCGGAGCCTTCCGGATCCCGAGCGGACGCGTCCAGATCGTGCCGGCGGAACTCGGCGACGACGTCGGACTGCTCGGCGCGGTGCCACTCTGCCGGCTGCGCGCCTGACCGGTCGGTCGCGCGGCAGGTCGGAATTGCGACCTACGGCCACCGTTCCCGGGCCGTCCTTCCGGGATGCATCGAGGCCCTCTGCTAGAATCGCGCCGTTCGAATCACGTACGTAATCGGGGGCGCGGCCCGCGGCTCGGCATGGAGCGCCGGTCCCCCTGTGGAGGTTCCACCATGACCGTTCGCGTTGGGATCAACGGCTTCGGCCGGATCGGCAGGCAGTCCCTCAAGGCCATCATGGAGCGAGCCCCGGGGGTGGAGGTCGTCGCCGTCAATGACCTCGTGGACACCAGTCTCAACGCGCTCCTCTTCAAGCACGACTCCACGTATGGGACGTACTCCGGGACCGTCGACCATACGGATGACTCGCTGATCATCGACGGGCACGAGATCCGGGTGCTCAAGGAGAAGGACCCGAATGTCCTCCCGTGGGGAGACCTGGGCGTCGATATCGTCCTCGAGTCAACGGGCATCTTCACCGACGCAGAGAAGGCCCGTGCCCATCTCAATGCCGGTGCGAAGAAGGTCGTCATCAGCGCCCCCGCGAAGGGCGAGGACATCACGATCGTCCTCGGCGTGAACGACGGGAAGTACGACCCGGCAGCCCATCACATCATCAGCAACGCGAGTTGCACGACGAACTGCCTGGCACCCGCCGCGAAGGTCGTCCACGACCTCGTCGGCATCGAGCGCGGCCTGATGAACACGATCCACTCGTACACGAACGATCAGCGGATCCTCGACGTCGCGCACAAGGACCCGCGTCGCGCCCGCGCCGCCGGCCAGAACATCATCCCGACCACCACCGGTGCGGCGAAGGCCCTGGCCCTGGTCATCCCCGACCTCAAGGGCAAGTTCGACGGCTTCAGTCTCCGCGTCCCGACGCCCACTGTCAGCGTCGTCGATTTCACCGCGACCGTCACCCGGGAGACCTCTGTCGAGGAGCTCAACGCGGCGTTCCGCGCCGCGGCCGCCGGCCCGATGGCCGGGATCCTCGGCGTATCCGACGAGCCGCTCGTCTCGTCCGACTTCCGGGGCGACTCGCGCTCCTCGATCATCGACTCGCCGAGCACGATGGTCCTCGGCGGAAACTTCGTGAAAGTGATCGCCTGGTACGACAACGAGTGGGGCTACAGCTGCCGATGCGCCGACCTGATCCAGATGATCGCGTCGAAGTTCCCGTCCGCGGCGGCCGCCTGAGCGGCCCGACGATCCCATCGCCCATCGCCGAACCCAGACTGGCAGGACCGACATGGACAAGCTGACGATCAGGGACGTGGATGTCGCCGGGAAGCGCGTCTTCCTGCGCGTCGATTTCAACGTTCCGCTGGAAGACGGCAAGATCACCGATGACTCCCGGATCCGGGCGGCCATCCCGACGATCCGACATCTCCTGAAACATGGAGCGAAGGTCATTCTGGCCAGCCACCTCGGCCGGCCGGGCGGCAAGGTCCAGGACGGGCTGCGCCTTCGCCCGGTCGCGGAGCGCCTGACCCAGCTGATCGGCAAGAACGTGCCGGTGACCGGTGATGCGCTGGGCCTCGGAACCGTGGACGCCTTGAAGCGGCTCCGGCCCGGCGAGCTGCTCCTCCTCGAGAACCTTCGTTTCCACGCGGAGGAGGAGAAGAACGATCTGAAGTTCGCAGCGCAGCTCGCGGCGTACGCGGACATCTACGTCAACGACGCATTCGGGACGGCCCACCGCGCGCACGCCTCGACCGTGGGCATCGCGACGCTCCTGCCGGCCTACGCCGGGTTCCTCATGGAGCAGGAGATCGCCCAGCTCTCGAACCTCCTCGAGTCGCCCGCCCGCCCGTTCGCGGCAATCGTGGGCGGAGCCAAGGTGTCCGGCAAGCTCAAGGTCCTGGACAACCTCGTCTCCAAGGTCGACATCCTCGTCCTCGGCGGCGGCATGGCCAACACGTTCCTCCTGGCCCAGGGCAAGGCGATCGGCAAGAGCCTGGCCGAGCACGACATGGTTGACGAGGCCACGCGCGTCCTTGCGACCGCCGAGGAAAAGGGCGTCAAGGTCATCCTTCCGGTCGACGTCATCGTCGCGAAGGAGGTCACCCGCGGGACCGAGTACAAGACCCTCCTCGCCGACAGGATCCCGGCCTCGTGGCACATCGTGGATGTCGGCAAGGCCACGCTGGAGCTCATGGAAGCGGCGCTCGCCGACGCGAAGACCGTGTTCTGGAACGGCCCGCTCGGGGTGTTCGAGATCCCGTCCTTCTCGCACGGCACCAAGGCGATTGCCCGCTTCCTGGCGGAGCGCTGCGACGCCGGGGCGGCCGTCGTCGTTGGCGGCGGTGACTCCGTCGCCGCGATCCAGCAGCAGGGCCTCGCCTCACGCTTCACGCACATCTCCACCGGTGGCGGGGCGAGCCTCGAGTTCCTCGAGGGCCGCGAGCTGCCGGGTGTGACCATCCTCCCGGATCGAGGTGCCGCATGAGCGTCGATACCTCGATCGCGCTCGTCGAGGCGCGCGAGATCCTCGATTCCCGGGGCAATCCCACGATCGAGGTGGACGTGCTCCTCGGGGACGGCTCGGTGGGCCGGGCGGCCGTGCCGTCGGGCGCATCGACCGGTGCCCACGAGGCGGTCGAGCTCCGCGATGGAGACCCGGGCCGCTACGGCGGCAAGGGCGTTCGGAAGGCCGTCGAGCACGTGGTCGAGGAGATCGGCCCGGCGATCGAGGGCCTCGACGCCGCGGACCAGGCCGGCGTCGACGACGCGCTCATCGAGCTCGATGGAACCCCGAACAAGGGCCGGCTGGGCGCCAACGCGATCCTCGGGGTGTCGCTCGCCTGTGCCCACGCCAGCGCAGCGGCCCTGGACCTGCCGCTGTACCGGTATCTGGGCGGGGTGGGGGCACGGACGCTGCCCGTGCCGATGTTCAACATCCTCAACGGCGGCAAGCACGCCGAGGACTCCACGGACTTCCAGGAATTCATGGTGATGCCCGTCGGGCTGCCGACCTACAGCGAGGCCCTCCGGGCCGGGGCCGAGATCTTTGCGGCGCTGCGGAAGCTGCTACACGACGGCGGTCACGCCACCGGCCAGGGCGACGAAGGCGGCTTTGCGCCGTCCCTTCCCTCCAACGAGGCGGCCCTCGAAATGGTCGTGCGGTCGATCGAGGCGGCCGGCTACCGGCCCGGCGAGGACGTTGCCATCGCGCTGGACCCCGCGACCACCGAGCTGGTGGAACCGGGCAGCGGTGAGGACGGCGCGCCGACACGCTACGTCCTGGCGAAGGAGGGACGAACGCTCGAATCGGGCGAGCTCATCGACCTGTGGGCGGACTGGTCCGCCCGCTACCCGATCGTGTCCATCGAGGACGGCCTTGCCGAAGACGACTGGGCCGGCTGGACCGCGCTGACGGCGCGTCTCGGCGGACGGCTTCAGCTCGTGGGCGACGATCTGCTGGTCACGAACCCCGAGCGGATCCGGCGCGGGATCCGCGAACGGTCGGCCAACGCCGTCCTGATCAAGCTCAACCAGATCGGGACGCTCACCGAGACCGTCCAGGCGATCGAGATCGCGCGGCGGGCCGGCTGGGCCTCCGTCGTCTCGCATCGCTCTGGCGAAACCGAGGACACGACGATCGCCGATTTCGTGGTCGCGATGGGCACGGGCCAGATCAAGACGGGCGCGCCTTCGCGCTCCGAGCGCGTGGCGAAGTACAACCGACTGACCCGGATCGAGGAGGAGCTCGGCGATGGCGCCGCCTACCTGGGGCGGGCGGCCCTCGCCGTCGGGTCCACGTCCGAGTGAGTCGCTTCATCGACCGCGGGGCGGTGATGGCCGCCTTCGTCGGGATCGGCATGGCCGTCACCATCGGGGTGAGCTTCCTGCTCGTCATCCCGATCGAGCCCATCTACTGGGCGCTGTCCGTGCCGGCCGGCTTGCTGATCGGCTATTACGCCGACGTCCGGTCCGGCCGCGGGCGCGGCGCCTGGGGCCGGATCCTCGCCAACGCGCTCTTCGCGGGAGCCGCCACGGGCCTGACGCTCGCGGTGCTGCTCATCGGCGTCAAGGCACTCTTCTTCGCCGCAGACGATGGCTATCGCGACCCCGGTCAGGGTGGCCGGATCACCTGCCAGTCCGGCGGGGACTGTGTCTTCCAGCGATATCGGGAGGATCAGCCCGACGCGCTGGTCGCCGCCGGGGTGACCGATGAGGCCACCTTCTCTGCCTACTACTGGGCCCAGCAATGGTCGACCGCGACGCTGCTCGTCCTGTTGTCGACGGGCTTCGGCCTGGCCGGCGGGGTGATCTACGGGATCACCCGCCCGAAGGTCGCGTAGCCGCCTGAATCGAAACGCCCCGACCGAGGCCGGGGCGTTGGATGGTGCGGCGTGGTGCCGGGGCCGCTCCCCCGGCGCGCTTGCCGGGGCCGCTGTCCCTTGACATCGGCGCGCTTCTGTCAGATGCGGGTTCTTGATGAATGAGCACGGCCCAACGTCCCGTCGAGCAGAAATCCGCAGGTCGGGGCAAGCGGTCGTGCTCGTTCATGCGGATCGCGCAGCTGGGAGTTTCGCGGCGACCCATTCGGGGCGGCGGGCCCGGCCGTCGCCTGCCGAGGCGGCCGGTTCCGCCACAGGCCCCGAATCGAAACGCCCCGACCGAGGCCGGGGCGTTGGATGGTGCGGCGTGGTGGCTGCCCGGATCAGGCCTTGGCGGCCTTCTTGGCGGGCGTCTTCCTGGCGACAGGTGTCTTGCTGGCGGCGGCCTTCGCCGCCGGCGCCTTCTTGGCGGCCGCCTTCTTCTCGGCAGGTGCCTTGCTCGCGGCAGCCTTCGCGGCCGGGGCCGCGGTGGCCTTGGCCGCGGACTTCGCGGCGGCCTTCGACTTCGCGGCCGGGGCCTTCGTGGCCTTGGCGGCGGCCTTCTTTTCAGCAGGAGCCTTGGCGGCGGCAGCGCTCGCGGCGGCTGCAGCCTCGGCACGGCTGGACTTGCTCAGCGCGGCACGGGCCTTGCCCGCGGCCGTCTGGGCGCCCTTCGCCTTGCCGGCCTTGCCCGCGGCGATACGAGCCTTGGCGGCCTTCAGCGCGGCTGCCTTGCCGACGGTCTTGGCGGTGTGGGACGAGGCGGTGACCGCCCCGCCGCCGGCGGCGTTGACCTTCCGGACGAGGCGCGACTTGCGGCGCGCGGCTGCGTTCGGGTGGATCGCGCCGACCTTGGCCGCGCGATCAAGCGCGCTGATGGCTTCGATGAGGGCAGCCTGAGCGTCGATGCCCTCGGTCGGCGCGGTCGCCGCGATGAGGGCGCTCTTGACGAGCGTCTTCGCGGCGGTGCGGCGAGGTCCGAGGATCGCGTGCCGGCGCTCGGCGGAGCGGACGCGCTTCAGGCCCGACGGCGTACGAGCGCCTGTCCATGTCCGGGGCGTCTTGGCCAAGGTGCGAAACCTCTCGATAGTGGAACGGTTCGAAGGGCGCGGGCGCATAGCACCGGGCGCGAACGCGGATGGTACCAGAGGTCGCCGATATCAACCACGGGTCTGTCATCAACCACGGGTCTGTCTCGTTGGTCCGTGAATCTGTCATGGCTAACCCCGAAAGCACCGAAGCTCCGGCTGAGCGGTCGGTCGACGGCCGAAACGGACGTGCAGGGAAGTTGACGGCACGGTCGGGTGTCGGATCGGCCCGCATCAGGCCGCCGCGAGCCCCGGCAATGGGCGGAACAGGGCCGACCGCGCGCCGCTGCCGGCCCCCTCGCGGGCAGGCTCCCGCCGGCCCCTGGAGCTGCGGAATGAACGATCCGACGTCAGGCGAGGAGCGGGATCGCCCGGAGGCGGGCCAGGGCCGCGGACCAGCCGATCGCCCACGGCCAGCGGGCGGCCAGGTGCAGCCTGACCCGGCGGGCCGAGCGGGTCAGCCGCCCGGCCAGGGCGAACAGCCGCCGGCGGAGGGTCTTGGTCGTGACGATCCCCTCGCCGAGGCCGATCCGGGCGGTCCAGCGGGCGAGGTTGTGGGCCATGACCTGGACGGCGAGCCAGGCGCCGTTGGCGGCGAACTTGCCCGACGGCAGGTGGTTGAGACCGACCCCGTACTTGAGATCCCGGATCGCGTTCTCGATCTCGGCGTGGCGTCGATGGTCCGCCTCGAGCTCGAGCGTCTCGCCATCGCGGTCGGTGATGAACGCGTGATAGTCGTACAGAATCAGCAGGGCGAGCTGGCTGCCCGGGGTCGGCCGGACCCGGCGGACGATGAGCCGGACGGGGGCCGCGTCCTTCTGGTCGGCGAACGGGGTGTACGTCGTCTCGGCGACGTCGGCCCCACCATCGATCCAGTACGGGATCGGGCTCCAGGCGTCCTCCGGGATCGCCTCGATCAGGCGCCGGGTGGCCGGGCTCTGGCGGAGCGTGATCGAGAAGCGGACCTTCATCTTCCGGCAGACCGCGACGACCTCGTGGGCATAGAACCCGGAGTCGGCGCGCATCGTGAGCTGCCCCGTCGCCCCGGCGGCTCGGACCCGGCCGATCGTTTCGCGCAGGAAGTGGGCGGCACCGCGGGCGGTGTTGGCGCGGCCCTCGCGCAGCCTCGCCATGAGCACGTCGCCCGTCCCGGCCGCGATCGCGAGCAGCGGGTGATAGCCGCGGACGTGGGTGTATCCGTGGTGGAGCGCACCCTCCTTCTTGAGTCCGTACGTCTCGCAGATCGTCGAGTCGAGATCGATCGTGAGCGGCCCGGCTCCGGGTCCGGCACCCGCCGCCCAGGCCCGGGCGAGGAGTTCGCGGCTGACCCGGTCGAGCTGGCGGACGTGGCCCCAGCGGAAGCTCCGCAGGAACGTGCCCAGGGTGGACGCGGCCTTGACCGTGAAGCCCAGCACGCGTCCCGTGCCGCCGGCCCGCAGGGCGTCCGCGTCGTCGATGCTGTCACCGCCCGCGAGCGCCGACAGGACCAGGGTCAGGAGCTTGTCACCGCGGTCCGCATGGCCCGGCTTGGCGCCGAGGTCGAGGTGGCGGTCGACCAGCTCCCGGAGACCCAGGTGAGCGGCCAGGGTGGCCGGCAGGTAGAGTCCCGCATCGGCGACCAGACGGTCGTCGTCAAAGGCCACCTCGAGCCGGTCGAGGCTGTGCGATGATCGCATCAATCAGGTGCTCCTCTGGTCGGGCTTGATGGGTGTATCTCAACGCCATCTTCCCAGTTCAGTAGGGCACCTGATTCGTCGTTTCCGCGCCGCTCAGGCGGGTCGGTTCGGTGGATCCGGGCTAACTGATCAGTGCCTTTCTCAGTCTCCACCGATGGAGACGATCACCTTGACGACCAACGACCAGCGCCGCGCACGCACTCTCGCCCGCCTCGACCGGGGCGATCTCGGGCGGGCCCAGGCAGCCGAGACCCTCGGCCTGAGCGAGCGCCAGGTCAGCTCCTCGCCCGGCATGTCCGAGCCGATGTGGACCGTCGTCGCCCGCTCGATCGCCCGGACCTCGCGGAGGACCCGCTCGGTCAGCAGTCCGCCCTCACTGGCGGCCAGGCTCTCGGCTGCGGCCAGGCGCGCCAGACGCCGCCCGAGACCGGCTCGCCGGAGGACGTTGGCCGCCCCGCCGTGGCTGACCCGCCAGCCGCCGAAGCGTTCTCTGGCCAGGGCATCGGCGATCGCCCGCTGGCCGTGGGTCGGGTGCTCGACGGCATAGGCGAGGATCGCATCGACGAGCGGCTCGGGCACCCTGGCGGTCGAGTCGTTCGGTCGGTCGTGGCTTGGGACGCAGACCCGCCTCGCCGTACCGGCGGTACCTCGCCCGGGGCTCGTAGAACCGGCTGTGGCTGATGCCGACCTCCCGGCACAGCTGGGTCACCGGCGCCTCCCGTCGCTCGGCTCGATCGATGAGCGCCTTCCGCAGGCGTGCCAAACTGTCCGCCGGGGCCACGGGCCATCCTCGGCTGTCGACTTGAGCATCAACAGCGCGAGGGTACGCGGCCCCTTCACCATGTCCGCGGTGTCCGGGTTCACCGTGGGCTGCAAGATCGAGAGAGCCCGGCGCCGCTGAGGTTGCTCGAACGGGCCTCCTACGCCGGACCCGACACGAGCACGTAGATGGAGTCGCCTGAGGCGCAGACCTTGTAGCCGTGAAGCCGAGGAAAGCCTTGTCCAACGCCAGGAATCACGAGGACTTCGCCGTCTCTCGCCACGATCTGGCCCGCCGGATCACGAACGACCGGATCGTCCACAGAACCGCCCTCGAAGCCCTCGGACCACCATGTGTGGTACCGGGTGCCGTCATCGGCGACGGCCACGACATGCTCTCCTGCTGCCGGGTCAATCCTGAACGTCAGCTCCGGATACCCGACGTGGGCGAACGGGCAGGACTCGTCCGCGGGGGCGATGCGGAGTTGGATCGCGCTCACACCCGGTGTCGAGGACGGAGTCACCGAGGTGCAGCCCGCGACGGCAAGGCACGCGATCACCAAGAGCAACCATCGAGGGTTCATGCCCCCTCCTCTCGTCCAATGCAAACGTGCCGCCTCACCTGAGACGTGCGGAAGGCCCGTTCACGTTTCCGCGGTCCGCAACGCGCAGTTTCACCCGGCGTCCCCGACGCCTATCAGGTCGTCGCTGCCTAATCAGAACGTGGGACACGCTCGTGAGGCTATTGCTTGATAGACACGCTTATCGCGTCGTCAATGTACTTCGCCTGCGAGAAGCACATGCGTTTCACGCCTAGGATTGTTGCCTCTCCATAGATAAGACCGGCCGCAGTGTTGCCGGTGTAAACGGGCCCACCGCTATCGCCGGGACCGCCTTGACTGTTGGTCATGCACACCATGTTGCCCCTAGAGCCGATCGTGACAGAGGCGAATCCCACCGTACCGAAGTACTCGTTCTTCGTGCCGCGCCCATACCATGCCAGCGGGTCACCCACGCTGAAGCTGCTCTTGACGCCGCTCACGTCATAAAGTGCGCCACTGTTCTTGTGGTAGAAGTCGTCGTACTCGATGCCAGTAGTTGTGAACCACTCGAAATCCCCCCAAGTTCCCACATGCCCGTTCTGGTACGTCATGTTGTGAGTGACACCGTAGAACGGGTCAAAGTACTTGTTCAGACTGGTGCCGCAGTGTCCCGCCGTGGCTACGCCGTCGGTCGTGCCCAAACGTACGGTGAACCCAGTTGTGCAATAGAAGGTGCTATTGAGCTTGACCTCTGCACCGCCGTAGGTAGACCACGGGTTCGCCACCTGTCCATTGACGACATCAATCTCGACGCCCAGGTCAACCAAATGTTGCGGTAGCTGGGCGAGCACAGCTTCGCTCGACGTTTGGCCCCCTGCGGAGGACGTACCAATCGTCACGGTGAGTTGCTGGTTCTTGGTATCTGTGGCTACTACGAAGTCATCGGATCCCATCGCTGCGAGAGAGCTGCGAAGCTCCTCATGCAACCCTTCCAAGTCTTCTGCCGAATACTTGACAAGCTGTGGCGTGATGGTGACGCCCGCGTCTTCCAGCAGACTAACGGCCTCGCTCGGTACGTTGCCATTGAACTGAGCCACGGCGCGCAGACCGTCCTCCCAGTACAGCCCGACGAAGGCGTCGGAAAAGCGCTTCTGCAGAACGTCGATTTGCCGATCGATGTCGCGCTGTGCAATCAGAAGCGCCAGCGCGCTGGCCTCGTCCATGCCCAAGCTACTCGCGAACAGGGCGGCGTCCATCTCTAGTGCGTCGCTCCGCAGAGTGCCCGTAGACGGGTCGTACCACATCCCGTCTGGCACATCCCCTGTCCACGCCCCCGGCTCTTGGCCCGTTGCTGGTCGGTCGCCGATGGCCCCGAGAGATAGAAGCGCCAGCACCAGAGCGAAGAGGGCCCTTGCGTACAGTCTCACATCTCTTGTGCTCGACCAATTCAGGGTCTGGACTACTCAGCCTAACGCGCATCGTAGGACGCTCCAAAGTCGGTGTCAATTGCATTTGCCTCCTCCGTGATCCATGGGATCCGGGTGCTCGTACCTGCGCCGCCATCCCCGCGCCGCCTGCCAGGCAACGGATCAGGTGAGTGCCCCGGGCTCGGGTCGGTGCTGGGCCCAGGTAGCCGAGACCCCCCGGCAATCGCGGTCCTGTCAGACTGCGCCGCGATGATCGCGATCCTCGGCGGCCTCGGCGCCGCGACGTGCTGGGCCGTGGCCACGCTGTGCTCTTCCCGATCGAGCCGGATGATCGGCCCGATGTCGGTCCTGGCCTGGGTGATGATCTTCGGTCTCGTCGTGAGCCTGCCTCCGGCGATCGGATCGGTCGCGACCGCGGCCCCGATGTCCACGCCTCAGATGGCCGGCCTGATCGTGAACGGGATCTCGTACATGGCCGGCCTGTTGCTGGCGTACCAGGCCCTGGTCATCGGGCGCGTCTCGATCGTGACCCCGATCGTTTCGACCGAAGGCGCGGTCGCCGCGCTTGCCTCGGTCGTGCTCGGCGAATCCCTCGGCATCCCCACCGCCGTCGTCCTCGCCGTGATCGCGGGCGGCGTAGTTCTTGCGTCGATCGACCGACGAGCCGACGAGGTGGGCGAGGCCGGCGCGCCGGCCGTGGCCGCCGATCCGGACGATCCATCGGCCGTGGTTCCAGCGCCCACGGCGCCCGAGCCCGCCGTGCGACCCCGGCACCGCCGCGAAGATCCTGCCGCGACGCGCCGGAGCGTCATCCTGGCGATCGGCGCGGCCGCGGCATTCTCGATCGGCCTGATCACGAGCGCGCGCCTGGGCGACGTGCCGATCAGCTGGATCCTGCTCACGTCACGGGCCGTCGGCGTCGTCCTGATCGCGTTGCCACTGGCAGCTCGCGGGCGGCTGCGACTCTCGCACCGGGCGCTGCCGCTGGTCGTGGTCTCGGGCGTCCTCGAGGCCCTCGGCAGCGCCCTCTATGTGACCGGCGCGCACGCCAGCCCGGCCACGGCGGCGGTCCTCAGCTCCCAGTTCGCGGCGATTGCCGCGCTGTCGGCATTCATCCTGTTCGGGGAGCGCCTGGCTCGGGTGCAGCTCGCAGGTATCACCCTCGTGGCGGTCGGAGTCACGGCGCTGGCGATCGTCCGGGTCTGATCGGACCCGTCGGGACTCGGCGGCGGCGTGACCGCGCTCGCCGCCCCGGCGGCCTGAACCGGGGCGTCCGCTACACTGCCGCCCCGTGACCATCCCCCAGGAGCGCCTGCGCAACTTCTCGATCATCGCCCACATCGATCACGGCAAGTCCACGCTCGCCGACCGCCTCCTCGAGGCCACCCACGCGATCGATCCCCGCCAGATGACGAGCCAGGTCCTCGATTCGATGGACCTCGAGCGCGAGAAGGGGATCACGATCAAGGCACGGGCCGTTCGCCTGGAGTACACCGCGAACGACGGCCTGCACTACGGCCTGAACCTCATCGACACGCCCGGCCACGTCGATTTCAGCTACGAGGTCAGCCGCAGCCTGCAGGCCTGCGAGGGGGCGATCCTCGTTGTCGATGCCGCGCAGGGGATCGAGGCCCAGACGCTCGCCAACGTCCACCTCGCACTTCGCGAGGGCCTCACGATCATCCCGGTCCTCAACAAGATCGACCTCCCCTCGGCCCAGCCCGAGGTTGTCATGGACGAGCTGGAGAGCGTCCTCGCGATCCCGCGCGAGGAGGTCATCCTCGCCTCGGCGAAGGAGGGGATCGGGATCAGCGAGATCCTCGAGGCCATCGTCGCCCGGATCCCGCCCCCGAAGGGCGATCCGGCGGCGCCGCTCAAGGCGCTCGTCTTCGACTCGCACTACGACCAGTACAAGGGCGTCATCGTCTACGTCCGGCTCGAGCAGGGCACGCTCCACGACCACGATCGGATCCGGCTCATGGCGTCCGGCGCCGAGGCCGACCTCCTGGAGCTCGGGTACTTCCGGCCGGCGCTCGTACCGGTGGGCGCGATGCGGGCGGGCGAGGTGGGCTACGTCGCCACGGGCCTGAAGAACGTCCGCGAGGCGCAGGTCGGCGACACGGTCACGACGACCGCGGCGCCCGCGTCGGAGCCGGTGCCCGGCTACCAGGAGGCAAAGAGTCTCGTCTTTGCCGGCATCTACCCGATCAGCGGCGAGGACTACCCGCTCCTGCGCGACGCGATCGAGAAGCTGCACCTGAACGATGCCTCATTCACGTACGAACCCGAGAGCTCCGTGGCGCTCGGGTTCGGGTTCCGCTGCGGCTTCCTGGGGCTGCTCCACATGGAGATCGTCCAGGAGCGCCTGGAACGGGAATTCAACCTCGACCTGATCGCCTCGGCCCCGTCTGTGGAATACCAGGTCGTCCTGACGAACGGCCGCGGGATGGTGACCATCGACAACCCGGCACACCTGCCGGCCGTCTCCGACATCGAGGAGATCCGGGAGCCGTGGGTCCGCTTGTCCGTCGTGACGCCGTCGAGCTACATCGGTCCGCTGATGGAGCTCTCGACGAATCGCCGCGGGGCGTTCAAGGACCTCGAATACATCGATCCGGTCCGGGTGCTCATGCACTTCGAGCTCCCGCTCGCGGAGCTGATCGTCGATTACTACGACCAGCTCAAGACGCGGACGGCGGGCTACGCCTCGATGGACTACGAGGAGATCGGCTACCGAGCCGCCCAGCTCGTCAAGCTCGATGTCCTCGTCGCCGGCGAACCCGTGGACGCGCTGTCGATGATTGTCCACCGCGACAAGTCGGTGTCGCTCGGGCGAACGCTCGCCGAGCGGCTCAAGCAGCTGATCCCGCGCCAGATGTTCGAGATCCCGATCCAGGCGGCCATCGGCTCAAATGTCGTTGCCCGTGAATCGGTCCGTGCGATGCGCAAGAACGTGCTGGCCAAGTGCTACGGTGGCGACATCACGCGCAAGCGGAAGCTGCTCGAGAAGCAGAAGGAGGGCAAGCGCCGGATGAAGCGGGTCGGTTCCGTCGAGATCCCGCAGGAGGCCTTCCTGGCCATGCTCAGGACAGACGAGGGCTAGTGCCGTGGAGGAAGGGCTCCGCGCACTCGTCGCGTTCGGGCTGACCCTGCTCCTCGTCATGCTCCGCGCGGAGGCTGAGCGGTTCGGTGTCGCGGAGTACGACGAGCCGGTCGGTGGCCGCCAACCGTCGCTGGTCCGGCGCCTTGCGTGGTACGGGGTGGGCCTGGGCGGCGTGGTCGCGATCCTGTTCGCCCATCCGGCGCCGACCCGGGACCTCTACTTCACGGGTGGCGGCGGCAACGGCGTCCTGCTGGGCTTCGTCCTGGCCGGGCTGGGGGCGGGCATCGCGGTCGGGATCGCCTGGCTGCGCTACCACCACCTGCGCCTGCCGGATGTGGCGCAGTACCCGGGTGCCCTCTTCAACGAGGTCGCGACGGCGTTCTTCGATGAGGCCGTCTTCCGCGGGGCGCTCCTCGGGTTCCTGATCGTCGGTGGGGTCGAGCCCACGGTGGCGCTGGTCGGACAGGCCCTTGTCTACACGCTTGCCACGCGCCTGGGCGCGCCCGGGCGCGACCGGTCCATGTTCCTGCTCGCGCTGATCATCGGGCTGGTCGCCGGTTGGGCGACACTCCTCACCGGCGGCATCGCCGCGTCCATCCTCGGCCACGGGGTCACGCGCGTCGCCGTGTTCCTGACCACCGGGCACGCGGGTCAGCCCGCGCCGCCCGGCACCGAGGTGGAGGAGGTCGAGCAGCGGCGTCGGGCCCCCGACGGCTGGCGGGTCGTCGCCGGCCGTGACGCGACCCGCGAGCGCTAGGTCGGACCGCGCGGCGGTGACGCGGACCGGGGACCGAAGCCCGATCGGCGAGCCGGGCCCGCTCGGCGAGCTAGGCCAACCGCCAGCGTCGCGCCCACCTGAGGCGCTCTACGTCCACGTTCCGTTCTGTGTCTCGCTCTGCCCGTACTGCGACTTCGTGGTGGTCGCCGGCGCGGCCACTCGCGGGCCGCGGAACCAGGTCGCGGCCTTCCTGGCGGCACTTCGACGAGAGCTGGAACTCCGCGCCGACGCCCTGGATGCTCGATGGGGTCGGGTCCCCGGCGGCGCGAGGACGGCACGGCCGCCCCTGGCATCGCTCTACTTCGGCGGCGGGACGCCGTCGCTCCTGCCCGCCGACGAGATCGCCGGCATCGTGGAGCTCGTCCGGGCCCGCTACGGGCTGTCCGCCGACGCGGAGGTCACGCTGGAGGCGAATCCCGGACCCGACGAACGCGGGGATGCGCGCCCGCTCGCGGCCGCAGGGGTAACGAGGATCTCGTTCGGCGCCCAGGCGCTCGACGACGCGACGCTGCGTGTCCTGGGTCGTCGCCATCGTGCCCGGGACGTGTCGGCCGCGGTTTCCGACGCCCGCGAGGCCGGCATCCGGTCGCTCAACCTGGACCTCCTGTACGACGTGCCCGGCGGGACCCTCGCAGCGTGGATGGACACGCTGGACGCCGCCCTCGCGCTCGAGCCGGACCACCTCTCGCTCTATGCGCTGACCCTCGACGACCCGGACGCGGAGGGGCTGACCGGCCCGACGGGGGACCATCTCCCGGTGGCCCGAGGCGCACGGAGGTGGCGGCAGACGGCGGTTCGCGGCCAGGACGAGGACCGGGCGGCCGCGATGTATCACTACGCCGTGCATCGTCTTGCCGAGGCCGGCTTCGAAGGTTACGAGATCAGCAACTGGGCCCGGCCCGGCCACGAGAGCCGGCACAACCTCGCGTACTGGGAGCGCCGACCGTACGAGGCGGTCGGGCCGGGCGCACATGCGTTCGATGGGGCCACGCGCCGGTGGAATGCGGCCCGGCTTGAACCGTACGTCGCGGCGCTGACGCCCATCGACGGCGGGCCGGGTCGCCTGCCTCAGGGCGGAGAGGAGGTCGTGGGCGCGGAGGCCGCGGCGGTGGAGGCCGTCATCCTCGGCCTGCGCACATCGCGTGGCATCCCCGTGGCCGCATCACGCCGGCCGCCGCTGGCCGAACAATTCGATTGGGCCCTCACCGGCGGTCTCCTGGAGGTGACGGTGGATGAGCGGATCGTCTTCACGACCATCGGCCGCCTCCTGTCCAATGAGCTGTTCAGCCGGCTTGTCTGATCCGCCTGATGCATCCCAGTTCCTGTGACGACCCCGGTAATCCTGGCTTGTGACCGCCACCGGAGCACTGTGCGGGTCGCGGGGCCCGAATGGCATCCGCGAGATCCGAGATCCCTCGAGCTTCCCCGGTTCTGGCGCGGGCGTCGTGCGTGGCCGGGGCCATGGCCCTCCGCCCGCCGGGCGCCCGGGCGGGCTCGACCCGTCCCGAACCCGGCTAGTGCTCCCCGGGAGCGCATTGGCGAGGAAACAGGGCCCAGCCGCGCCCGAGCCGCGCCCGAGCCGGCCCCGAACCGCGCCCGAGCCGGCTTGTCTGATCCGCGCTGAGCCGTTGACGCTGCCGCAGGTCGCTGCTACCATCCGAAAGAGCGTTAGCACTCTGGCATGGAGAGTGCTAACCAACGTTCAAGATCGGGAGCACAGGCCTTTGGCGCGACGCATCCGACGCTCCACCGGCCCACTGGACCATCGCGCACACGCGATCCTCCGGGCCGTCATCGATGAATATGTCGCCTCCGCCACGCCGGTGGGCAGCCTCGCCCTCGTCGAGCGGTACGGCCTCGGCGTGTCCAGCGCGACCGTGCGCAACATCCTTGCCGAGCTGGAGCTGTCGGGCCTGCTGACCCATCCCCACACCTCGGCCGGGCGCATCCCCACGGACGAGGGCTACCGCTGGTACGTGGAGTCGATCATTGAGTCCGCACTCATGCCGGAGGTGGAGCAACTCATGATCCGCCACCAGTTCGGGCAGGTCGAGTACGCCAGCGAGCACTGGTTCCGCCTCGCGGCGTCCACGATCGCCTCGATCACCCGTGCTGCCGGGCTCGCCACTCCCGCCAAGCCCGCGGCTGCCCACGTGCGCCGGGTGGATCTCGTGGCGATCAACGATCGGCTCGCCAGCCTGGTGCTCGTCATGCGTGAGGGAGCCCTCAAGCAGGTCCTCGTGACCATCGAGGAAGGCACGAACCAGGAAGCCCTGACCGCCGTAGCGGCGGCGCTGAACGAGATCGTGGATGGCCGTACCGCCCGAGAGATCGAGCGCGCGATCGGGCGCCTGCCCGATGATCGCCCCGGGGTGGAGCTCCTCCGCCGGGTCGCAGATCGGATCGTTCGGACGCTGCGCGAGTACGACACCTCCGCCGTGGAAGAGGTCTTCAGCGACGGCCTCCTCAACGTCATGGGCGCGCCCGAGTTCGCCCAGAGCGACAAGCTTCGGCGAGTCTTCTCCGCGCTCGAGAACCGAACCTACCTTGGCGAGCTGGTCGGGACCGTGGCCGCGTCCGGCAACGTCTGCGTCTACATCGGCCATGAGAACGTGCCCGATGACATGCAGGAGGTCGCCCTCGTGCTCGCACCATACGGCCGGCCCGGACGCGCCGTGGGCGTGGTCGGCGTCCTTGGACCCACGCGCATGGCGTACCCGCAGGCCATCGGAACGGTGCGCTTCGTGTCGGGGCTCATGAACGAGCTCGTCGACCACCTGTACGCCTGACCCATTCAGATGCCCAGAGGACCCATGGACCGACGCACGCGCGCCCAGCAGCGCGCCGACGACATCGACATCACGCCGACGAAGCTCCTGGCGGAGATCGAACGGCTGACCGGCGAGCGTGACACGGCGATCACCGAGAAGGACGAGTTCCTCTCGGCACTCCAGCGCGAGCGCGCCGAATTCACGAACTTCAAGCGCCGGACCGCCGAGGAGCGCCAGGCGATGATCGGCCTTGCCGGCGAGGGCCTCATCAACAAGGTCCTCGCTCTCGCCGACGACTTCGATCGGGCGGTCGAGGCACGGCCGGCCACGATCGCGGATGACCCGTGGGTCGAGGGCATCGCCGCCATCGACCGGAAGCTCCGCCAGCTCCTCGAGAGCGAGGGCGTTTCCCCGATCGCCGCTGTGCCCGGCACGCCGTTCGATCCCCGAGAGCACGAGGCCGTGGCCGGTGTGCCCGGCACGGAGCATCCGGACGGCGCCATCGTGCTGGAGGTCCGCCGCGGGTATCGCCTGCGGGACCGGGTTCTCCGGCCGGCCCTTGTCGCCGTCGCGGCCAGCGCCGACCCCCGTTCAGACTCCACCGGCGGCGGCGCCGGCTCCACGTCCGACCAGACCATCCACTGAACCCGACCACCAATTAGGAGCCACCCCGTGGGAAAGATCATCGGCATCGACCTCGGCACGACGAACTCGGTCGTGGCCGTCATGGAGGGCGGCGAGCCCACCGTCATCGCATCGGCCGAGGGTGGCCGCACCATTTCGTCCGTCGTGGCGTTCAGCAAGACCGGCGACCGTCTCGTCGGCCAGCTGGCGAAGCGCCAGGCGGTCACGAACCCGGCCAACACGGTCTACTCGATCAAGCGCTTCATGGGCCGTCGCTGGGACGACCCGGAGGTGAAGCGGAGCAAGACCCTCGTGCCGTACACGGTCGAGAAGGACCCGAAGACGGACGGCATCCGGGTGGCGCTCGCGGACGGCAAGTCGTACTCGCCGCCCGAGCTGTCGGCGATGATCCTCCAGAAGCTGAAGGCGGATGCCGAGGCCTATCTCAACGAGAAGGTCACCGAGGCGGTCATCACCGTTCCGGCCTACTTCGACGACACGCAGCGCCAGGCGACCAAGGACGCGGGCCGGATCGCCGGTCTTGATGTCAAGCGGATCATCAACGAGCCGACGGCCTCGGCCCTCGCCTACGGCCTGGACAAGAAGCACGACGAGAAGATCGCGGTCTACGACCTGGGCGGCGGCACCTTCGACATCTCGATCCTCGAGCTCGGTGACGGCGTGTTCGAGGTCAAGGCAACCAACGGCGACACGCACCTCGGCGGCGACGACTTCGACCAGCGGGTCATCGACTGGCTGCTCGCCGAGTTCAAGAAGGACCAGGGGATCGACCTTTCCAAGGACCCCCAGGCACTCCAGCGCCTGAAGGAGGCCGCCGAGAAGGCCAAGATCGAGCTCAGCTCCACGACCTCCACGGAGATCAACCTGCCATACGTCACCGCGGATGCCTCGGGCCCCAAGCACCTGGTCGTGAACCTGTCCCGGGCGAAGCTCGAGGACCTCGTCGGCGATCTCGTCGAGAAGACCAAGGGCCCGGTGCTCGCCGCGCTCAAGGACTCAGGCCTCAAGCCGGGAGACATCGACGAGGTGATCCTCGTCGGCGGCATGACCCGGATGCCCTCAGTCCAGGAACTGGTCAAGAGCCTGTTTGGGAAGGAGCCGCACCGCGGCGTGAACCCGGATGAGGTCGTGGCTGTCGGCGCCGCGATCCAGGCGGGCGTCCTTGCCGGCGAGGTGAAGGACGTCCTGCTCCTCGATGTGACGCCGCTTTCCCTGGGCATCGAGACGCTTGGCGGTGTCATGACCCGGCTCATCGACCGGAACACCACCATCCCGACCTCCAAGTCGCAGACGTTCTCCACGGCTTCGGACAACCAGAACCAGGTGGAGATCCACGTGCTCCAGGGAGAGCGCGACTTCGCGGCTGACAACAAGACGCTGGGCCGGTTCATCCTGGACGGAATCCCACCGGCGCCGCGCGGGGTTCCGCAGATCGAGGTCACCTTCGACATCGACGCGAACGGGATCCTCGACGTCAAGGCGAAGGACCGGGCAACCGCCAAGGAGCAGCAGGTCCGGATCACCGCATCCTCCATGCTCGACAAGGCGGCCGTGGACCAGATGGTCCGCGATGCCCAGGAGCACGCGGAGGAGGACCGGACGCGCCGCGAGGAGGTCGAGACACGCAACCAGGCGGAGCAGCTCACCTACCAGGCGGACAAGACGCTCAAGGACCTTGGAGACAAGGTGTCGTCCGAGGACCGCGCGGACGTCGAGTCCAAGGTCGCGTCGCTCCGCGAGTCGCTCAAGGGCGCGGACCTGGACGCCGTCAAGTCCGGCGCCGAGTCGCTCACGGAATCGCTCAGCCGGGTCGGTGCGGCGGCGTACCAGGCCGCGGCCGCCGGCGAGGGCGGCCCGGGGGCGGGCGGTGACGGGTCGGAAGGCGCCGGCGCGGACGGCGGCGCCGGTGCGGGTGGCGGTGCTGGTGGCGACTCGGGCGCCGGCGAGGAGACGGTGGAGGGGGAGTACAAGGAGGTCTGACACTCCACGCTCCGGACCACCCGCGTCGATGGCGGGCGGCGTTCTGCTGGCGAGAACCAAGGGCGGAATTCGCGCCCGGGTCTGGGCGGGAGCCGGCTCGGGTGTGTTCGCGAGCGACGGGAGAGGTGTCGTTGGTCCGCGGCGCACGCTCCTCGTTCACGCGCTCGGCCGTGCTCAGGAGGCCGACTGGCCGTCACGGGACGGCCACCTCGGGGGATTCGGCCCGTTGGTCCTGCTGCGAAGAACACCAGGCCGGAGCGCCACCCGGTCCGCGGGTCCCGGGAGCTGCCGCCCGCCGGCCATGCGGACTTCCCGCCCTCGGATGAGCTCGGCCTGATCCGGCACGGCCAGCACAGACGTTGGGATGTGCGTCAGGTTGCGCGACAGGCTCGACGCGCGAGCGCGGAGCCGAGTAGGATGAACAAACCGACCGGTCGGTCGGTTGCATCCGTGGAGCCAAGATGAGCCGCCCCGAGCAGGGCAGTCAGGCCCAATCCGAACGAAGTCGAACTCGTCGCGAGCAGATCCTCGACGCCGCGTTCCACTCGTTCGCCACCCGCGGGTACCGCGACACGGCCGTAGACGACATTGCCGGCGCCGCGGAGACGTCGAAGGGCGGCATCTACTTTCACTTCCCGACCAAGGAGGCGATCTTCCGCGAGCTGATGCGGACGACCGCCGACAAGCTCGTCGGCCGGGTCGAGCGCGCGGTCGCCCTCGAAATGGAGCCGATCGCCCGCGCCGAGGCCGCGCTGCGCACCGTGCTGACCACGTTCGCCGGTCACAGGACGATGGCCCGCCTGTTGTTCCTCGACGCGATCGGGGCCGGCCGTGTGTTCCAGGCCGAGACGAACGCGCTCCACGAACGGTTCAGTCGCCTCATCCAGGGCTACCTCGACGAGGCAGTCGAGGCCGGTGTGATCCCGCCGATCGATACGCGGCTGACGAGCATCGCGTGGTTCGGGGCGCTGGACGAGGTCGTTGCCCGGTGGCTGCTCGCCGAGAACGCCGGCCGTCTCGAGGACGCGTACCCCCCGCTGCGCGCGGTCCTCCTGCGGAGTGTGGGCGTCCCGGAGTCCCGGATCGGACCCGCGCCGCTGCCGCCTACGGACCGCGAGTTCCCGGAAGCGCCGCGATGACGACGCTTCGGGCTCCGGCGAGCGCCGGTGCGACGGGCACTCGTGACGACGGCCTCGCGGAGCGGCTGCACCGCCTGCTCGACGGCGCCGCCAGCGGCGCGGCGACCCTCGTCGCCGCCACGATCGAGGTGCGCGTTTCGGACCCGATCGCCGTGTATGCCGCGGCCGTCGAGGCAGACCTCGAAGCGGCGCTCTGGTTCCGGCCGTCGGAGGGAACCGCGTACGTGGGGATCGGGCGGGCGTGGGCCGTCGAGCCCGACGGTCCGGACCGCTTCAGTACCGCCGACGACGCCTGGCGGGCGCTCGTGTCCGGCGCACGGATCGACGGTCCGCCGGCGCGACACGGCGGCGGACCGGTGCTCATGGGTGGGCTCGGTTTCACCGGGCGACGGCCAGATCCGTCTGACGCCTGGGGATCGTTCGGGTCTGCGTCGCTCGTGCTCCCCGACCTGCTCCTCGCCGTGACCCCCGAAGGATCGCGACTCACGGGATCGCTGCTCGCCGGCGATGCCGGCATCGCGACGGCAGGCAGCCTCGAGCGGCGCTGGGATCGAATCGCCGATCGCGCTCGCTCGATCACGCCGAACCCGGCGGGGATGGTCGCGCGGCCGGTCGTGGCACCACTGTCGATTGTCGCCGAGCAGCCTGCGCGCGAGGCCTGGGGCCGGCTGGTCGGGATGTACGCCGGGGCGGTTGGACGCGGCCGGCTCGACAAGGTCGTGCTCGCCCGACGTGTCGATCTCGAGGCGCCGGTGGAGTTCGACGTCCCGAACGCGCTCCGGCGACTTGCGATGAGTGCGCCCGAAAGCACGACGTACGCGTTCCGGCGGGACCACCGGACGTTCCTCGGTGCTACGCCGGAGCGCCTCGTCCGGACCGAGGGCCATGCGTTCCGCACCGTTGCCGTCGCCGGCTCGATCCGCCGCGGCGCCGACCAGGCCGAGGACGCGGCCCTCGCCGGGTCTCTGCTCGCCTCGGAGAAGAACCGCGAGGAGCACGCGATCGTGGTGGACGCGATCCTGGACCTGCTCGCGCCGATCACGGAGCGGCTCGACGTTGCCCCGCGGCCCGCCGTGATGACGCTCCGGCACGTCCAGCACCTCGTGACCGAGGTCGAGGGGACGCTCCGCGAAGCCCACGGGCTGCTCGCGCTCGCCGAGCGCCTCCACCCGACGCCGGCTGTGGGCGGCGAGCCCCGGGCGCTTGCGCTCTCACTGATCGACGAGCACGAGGGCTTCGATCGCGGGTGGTACGCCGGGCCGGTCGGCTGGCTCGGGGCGGACGGCGACGGGGAGTTATGGGTCGCACTCCGGTGCGGGATCGTGGACCGGACCCGGGCGACGCTGTTCGCCGGGTGCGGGATCGTCGCCGACTCCGACCCGGACGAGGAATGGGAGGAGTCCCGGATCAAGCTGCGGGCCGTCGCGGCGGCACTGGGCCGCCCGGAGGACGAGCTGTGAGCCAGGCGGCCACGCTCCGCGCGTTCGTTGGGGAGCTCGTCGCGGCGGGCGTTCGCGACGCAATTGTCTGTCCCGGCTCGCGCTCCACGCCGCTCGCGCTCGCCCTGCGCACGACCCCCGGCATCCGGGTCCGCGTCCTGCTCGACGAACGGTCCGCGGCGTTCTTCGCGCTGGGTCTGGCCCGCACGGACCGGCGGCCGGTTGTCGTGCTGGCCACATCCGGGACGGCAGCGGTGGAGTTCGGGCCGGCGGTCGTCGAGGCGTCGCTCTGGCGGGTGCCGCTCGTGGTCCTCACAGCGGATCGCCCAGCCGAACTCCGCGACCGCGGCTCCCCGCAGACGATCGACCAGGACCACCTGTTCGGCCGGGCGGCGAAGTGGTTCTCTGAGCTGCCGCTGTTCGATGGGGCCCCGGAGACGACCGCCCACGTCCGCTCGGTGGCCGGCCGGGCCGTCGCGACCGCCGTGGCCGGTCCGGCCGGTCCGGTCCACCTCAACGTCCCGTTCCGGGAGCCGCTCCTGCCGGACGCCCCGCTCTTGCAGGCCTACGACGCCGAGCCGGCGGGTGGCGCGGGGCCGACGGACGCGGGCTTTGCGCGGCCGTTCGCGGACGTCGTGGCGGGCAATCGGTCCCTCGACGCCCTCGCGCTCGAGGCGCTTGCCGATCGCCTCTGCAGTGTGGAACGCGGCCTGATCCTGGCCGGCCCGGACGACGACCCGGCGCTGCCCGGGGCGCTGGCCTCGCTCGCCGCGGCCACGGGTTTTCCGATCGTCGCCGATCCGTTGTCCGGGCTCCGCGCCGGGCGCCACGATCGGTCGAGCGTCATCGTCCGCGGCGACCAGCTTGCCCGGCCCGGGCCGTGGAGTACCGGCCACCGTCCGGCGCTCGTCTTTCGGACCGGCGCGATGCCCACTTCGAAACCGGTGGTGGAACTCCTCGTCGCGAGCGCACCGGACCTCATCGTCATCGACTCGGACGCCGGCTGGCGCGAGGCCGCGCTCCTGCCCGCCACGTTCGTGCACGCCCACGCGGCCGCCACGGCCGCAGCCCTGGCCGGGATCATCGCGTCACGCCGCGGCGCACCCGGCGACGGTGCGTGGCGCGCCTCCTGGCTGGCCGCAGACCGCGCCACCGACGCCGCGATGCGCGCCTGGCTGTCCGGGCTGGCCGAGCCGTTTGAAGGGTCGCCCATGTCGGCTCTCGCCGACCTGCTCCCGGACGGCGCCGTGCTGTGGGCCGGCAATTCGATGCCCGTGCGCGACCTCGACGGCTGGTTCGGCTCCATCGAGCGTTCGATCGAGATCCGCTCGAACCGCGGCGCGAACGGGATCGACGGCGTCGTCTCCACCGCGCTCGGGTCGGCCGCGGCGACCGCGGGTCCGGTCGCGCTCGTCGTCGGCGACGTTTCATTCCTGCACGACCTCAACGCCCTCGTGGCAGCCCGGCTCCATGGCCTGTCGGCGACGATCGTCCTCGTCAACAACGACGGCGGCGGAATCTTCTCGTTCCTGCCCCAGGCCACGGTTTCCACGCCGGGCTCGGGCCTGCCGGAGCACTACGAGGAGCTCTACGGAACGCCCCACGGAATTGACGTGGGGCCCATCGTGACCGCTCTCGGCGGGGAGCATCGGCGCGTGGGTCCGGTCGACCTGCACGTTGCGATCGCGGACTCGATCGTGCGGCCTGGGATTCGGGTGCTCGAGCTGCGGACGAACCGCGCGCGCAACGTGGAGCTCCATCGCGAGGTGGCCGGCGTCGTCGCCCGTGTCCTCGCGACGGAGCCCGGGCCGCCATGAGTGGCCTCGTGATCGACGGCCTCCGGTGGGAGGTGCGGGCCCGCGGCACGGGGGACCCACTGCTCCTGCTCCACGGCTTCACCGGTCGCGGGACAGCGTGGGGGACGCATACGGCGATCTTTGCCCAGTCCTTCCGGACGATCGTCGTCGACCTGCCGGGCCACGGCAGGACCGGGATCCGCGCCGACCTCACCCGGAACGGCGTCGAGCGGACCGCCGACGACCTCGCCTCGATCCTCGCTCGCCTCAACGCCGTCCCGGCGAACGTCCTCGGTTACTCACTCGGCGCGCGCGTCGCGCTCCGGCTCGCCGTCGCACACCCCGACGTCATCGCGCGGCTCGTCCTCGAGAGCCCATCGGCCGGCCTCGCCTCGGCAGGCGAGCGGTCGTCGCGGCGGCGGGCCGACGCCGCGCTGGCCGAGGCCCTCGAGCGCGACGGGATCGAGACGTTCGTGAACGAATGGGAGCGCCAGCCGATCTTCGCGAGTCGCGCGGCGCTGTCCCCACGCCAGGCCGCCCGGATCCATCGACTGCGGCTCCGCAACGACGCGGCCGGCCTCGCGGCGAGCCTGCGGGCGGCGGGACAGGGCGCGATGGAGCCGCTGCACGGCCGACTGAGCGCCGTCCGGGCCCCAACGCTCGTCATCGCCGGGGCGCTCGATCTGGTCGGTCGTGCCCGCGCAGAGGCCGTCGCCGCCGGCGTGCCTGGCGCTCGCCTCGCGATCCTCGACGGCGTCGGGCACACGCCACACGAAGAGCGCCCGCTCCGTTTTCGTCGTCTCGCCCTTGGCTTCCTGCAGGAGGATCCCGCCGCATGATCACGCCGGTGACCTGGAATCCCGTCGTTGCCTACGAGGACATCCACTACGAGCACTCCGGAACCGGGATCGCGAAGGTGACGATCGATCGCCAGGCGGTGCGCAATGCGTTCCGTCCGGAGACGGTCGCGGAGCTGATCGATGCGTTCGCGCGGATCCGCGACGACGCCTCGATCGGGTGCGTCCTGCTGACCGGCGCGGGCGACGAGGCATTCTGCTCGGGCGGCGACCTGCGCTACAAGGGTCGCGGCGGGTACATCGGTGGGGACGGCCTCGCGCGCCTCAACGTGCTCGACCTGCAACGCCAGATCCGATCCCTGCCGATCCCGGTCATCGCCCTCGTCAACGGCTTCGCGATCGGCGGCGGTCAGATCCTGCACGTCGTGTGTGACCTGTCGATCGCCGCCGACAGCGCCGTCTTCGGCCAGGTCGGCCCGCAGGTCGGGAGCTTCGACGCCGGGTTCGGCATCGGCCTGCTGGCCCGTCTCGTCGGCGACCGGAAGGCCAAGGAGATCTGGTTCCTGTGCCGCCGCTACGACGCCCGCGAGGCGCTCGAGATGGGGCTCGTCAACAGGGTGGTGCCGTTGGCAGAGCTGCAGTCCGAAGGCGTCGCCTGGGCCAACGAGATCCTCGCCATGAGCCCGACCGCCATCCGCTTCCTGAAGTCGGCCTTCCTCGTCGCCACGGACGGGTTGGCCGGGCTCCAGGAGTTCGCCGGCAACGCGACCGGCCTGTACTACACCACGGACGAGGCTCACGAGGGGTCGCGCGCCTTCCTTGAGAAGCGGAAGCCCGACTTCTCGAAATTCCCACGCCGACCGTGAGCGCGGTTCCGTCCGGCGCCCCGCCGGGCTCGCCGGTTGGCCCTCCGGTTGGTGCTACGCCGGGCTCGCCTGCCGTCCGGCCGTCCAGGATCCGGATCGGGCTCCTGGCCATCCGTCCGGCGACCCTGCCGGCAGCGCTGAGCGGCGTCGTTGTGGGTCTCGGCGCAGCGCTCGCGGTCGGCGCACCGTTCCGGCTGGACGCCGCGGCGGGGTGCCTCGCGGTGGCCCTGCTCCTCCAGATCGCGGCCAACCTGTCGAACGACCTGTCTGACTTCCGGCGGGGTGCCGACACGGCCGATCGGACGGGCCCCATCCGGGTCGCGGCAGCTGGCCTCATGACGGAGCGGCAGCTTGAGGCTGCCATCGGCCTGACAATCGGGGCAGCCGCGGTCGTCGGCCTCGGCCTCGTGAGCATTGGCGGGCCGGTGCTCATCGTGGTCGGCGCCCTGGCGATCGTCGCCGCGCTGGCGTACACAGGCGGTCCGTTCCCGTACGGCTATCGCGGCCTCGGGGAGGTCTTCGTCTTCGTCTTCTTCGGCCTCGTTGCGGTCGCCGGGACAGCCTTCCTCCAGGCCGGTCGGCTCGAGCCGCTCTTCGTCGTGGCCGCGATTCCGATGGGGGCGCTCACCTCCGCGATCCTGGTCGTGAACAACCTGCGGGACATCCCGACGGACGCCGCCGCCGGCAAGCGGACCCTGGCCGTCCGGCTGGGCCGGCGAGCCACCGAACGCGAGTACGCGCTGCTGCTGGCGGTGGCCTTCGTCATTCCCGCCGGCCTGTTCGCTGCCGAGGGCCGGGTCTCCATCCTCCTGCCGCTGCTCGCTGCGCCGATTGCGCTCCCGCTGCTCCGTACCGTCCGGACGTTCGGGGATCCCCGCCGCCTCAACCCCGTTCTCAAGGGCACCGCCAGGCTCGTCCTCGTGTATGGCGCCCTCTTCGCGACCGGCCTCGCCATCGCCACACCGTCGTGATGTGGGTCCGGGCGCTCCTCGCGGACCGGGTCTCGATCCCGTTCCGCCGTCCATTCCGGACGGCGGCGGGACTGTGGCTCCGGCGCGACGCCTGGTTGCTCCGGGTCGTCGACGACGAGGGCCGGGTCGGGCTCGGAGAGGCGGTCCTGGAACCGTCCGGCGGCGAGGTCGGCGAGCGGATCCTCGCCCAGCTGGTTCGCGAGGCAGCCGATGGCGCTGCGGACGGAGGGTTGCCGACGATGATTGAACTCGAGCGCCACGGCGCGCCGGGCCGAGCGCTCGCCGCAGCGCTCGGGTCCGCCCTGCTGGACCTGTCGCGCCCGGCCACGAACGCGACCGAGGTCTCAGTCGATCGAGGCGTCGGGGTGAACGCCGTCATCAGGTTCGGCGGGAGCCGCGCCGCGGCCGACGCGGCGCGGCAGTCCGTCAGCGCCGGCTTCCGGACGCTCAAGATCAAGGCCGGCGCCGAGCGCGAGACGGACGTGCTCGTGGAGCGAATCCGGGCCGTCCGGGCGGCGGTCGGACCGGACATTCGTCTCCGGATCGACGCCAACGGCGCGTGGGACCCGGCGACCGCGGAGGACCGGCTCGCGGCGGTCGCCCGCTTCGACATCGAGTACGCGGAGCAGCCGGTGGCGGCGCACGATGTCGAGGGGCTCGCCGATCTGCGGCGCCGCGTGGCTGTGCCGATCGCGGCCGACGAGGCCGTCGAGTCCATCAGCGCGGCTCGATCCCTGCTGGATGCGGACGCCGTGGATCTCCTCGTCGTGAAGCCGGCGCGAGTGGGCGGGCCGTTGGCGGTCACCGAGATCGCGCAGCTTGCCGCCGAGCATGGCGTTCCCGTCGTCATCAGCACCCTCTTCGAGACGGGGGTCGGGATTGCCGTCGCCCTCGCAGCGGCCGCCGCGCTGCCGGGCGTGGCGATGCCGGGCCGAGCCGAGCCTCCCGATCACGGCCTCGCCACGGCAGGCCTCCTGGTCCACGATCTGCTGCTCGCTCCGCTTCTTGTGTCGGATGGCCGGATGCGTGCCCCGGGCGGTCCTGGGACCGGCGGGCTGGGGATCGCCCTGGACGATCGGGCGGTGGAGCGGTTCCGGTCCGGGACGGGCGGCTCCGGATCCCCGGCCCACGCGGACGGCCTCCCCGGCCTGTCGCCCACGTGACTCGGTACGAATCGCTCGCAGTCGCCGCGCGTCGCGCCGCGCAGGAGGACCCCGCCGGCCTCGCCGTCGCCGATGGACAGGTTCGCTGGACCTGGCGTGAACTCAACGAGCGAGTGGATTCCGTTGCCCTGGGCCTGACCGACGCCGGCGTCGAAGCCGGTGATCGCGTCGTCGTGCTGGCCGCGCCGACGGCTCCCGCGGTCGCGGCGCTCCACGCGATCGCCAGGATCGGCGCAATTGCGGCGCCGCTTGACCCGCGCCTGACGGCCGTCGATCTCGTCTCGGCGAGGGCCGTCGTCGATCCGCTGGTCGTCGTCCATGACGATCGGCACGCAGCGTCGGCGGCGGTCCTCCCGGTGCCTCTACTGGGGCTGGAGGACCTGATGAGCCGGCAAACTGGGCCGGGGCTCCCAGCGGACGGCACCGCGCCGACCGCACCGGCCGCCATCGTCATGACCTCGGGGACCACGGCCGGCCCGAGGGCGGCGATCCTCTCCGTGGCCGCTCTCGTCGCCAGTGCGGAGGCGTGGCTCGCGGTCCTGCCACCCGCGACGGGCTGGCTCCTGGCGCTTGGCCTCGGGCACGTAGCGGGTCTGGGCGTCATGTGGCGCGCTGCCCTGTCCGGCGTGCCGCTCGTCCTGGCGCCGCGCGCGGACGCGGACCTGACCCTCGCTGCGCTCCGGGCGGATCCAGGCCCGAGCCATGTCTCGCTCGTCCCGACCCAGCTCGTCCGCCTGCTCGACCTCGTCGCCGCCGGACCGCCGCCGGACACGCTCCGGGCCGTTCTGCTGGGCGGCGGTGTCGTCCCGGCGGCCCTGGTACGTCGGGCGCTCCGGGCCGGTTGGCCGGTCGTCCCGACGTACGGGCTGACCGAGGCCGGTTCCGGGGTCACTGCCCTGCCAACGTCGGAAGCCGGCGCCCACCCGGCGAGCGCCGGTCGCCCGCTGCCGGGCGTGGAGCTGCGGATCGGGGCGCCCGACCGCGATGGCGTGGGCGAGATCGAGCTGCGCAGCCCATCAGTGTTCTCCGGCTATCTCGCGGATGCCGAGGCGACCGACGCGGTCCTCGGCGCCGACGGCTGGCTGCACACCGGAGATCTCGGGCACCTCGACCCGGACGGGCGTCTCACCGTCCATGACAGGCGGACTGATCGGATCGTGCGGGGCGGAGAGAACGTCTCCCCTCTCGAGGTCGAGAACGTCCTGCTGGAGCACGCGGCCGTGGCCGACGCCGCCGTCGTCGCCCGGCGCCACGGGATCTGGGGCCAGGTTCCGGTTGCGGCGATCGTGCTGCACGCGGGAGCCGTCGACCCGGGGGATGGCGCGCTGGCCGACTACTGCCGGCGCCGGCTTGCAGGGTTCAAGGTCCCCGTCGCCTTTGTCCGGCTCGAGGCTCTGCCGCGGACGCCGGCCGGAAAGCTCCGGCGGGCCGCCGTGCGAGCCCGACTCCACGCCAGCGATGCCGATGCCGCGGATGCCGCCGATGCCGCGGATGCACCGGATGTCGCGGCGCTCCTGGGTGGCGCCGCGCTCCTGGGTGGCGCCGCGATGCAGACCCTCGACCGGCCCGGCGGCGCTCGACTGTCCTATCGGAGGAGCGGCACCGGCCCGGTCCCGCTCCTCCTGCTCCACGCCACGCTGTCGACGAGCGCCCAGCTCCGCGGCCTGGCCGGCGCCCTCGCGGACCTCGGCGAGTTCACGGTCCTCGCTGTCGACCGGGAGGGTTCCGGGGAGAGCCGCCTGGCCGAGCCGGCGCCCCTCCCGGTCCAGGTCCACGTGGACGACCTGATCGCGGTTCTCGACGCGGAAGGGTGTCGCGCGGCGGTGCTGGTCGGCCTCAGCTTCGGTGGCATCGTGGCCCTCGAGTTCGCCGCCCGCGCGCCGTCGCGAACCCTCGCCGTCGTCGCGTGGGAACCGCCCTACGGACCGCTCGCCGACGCGGTGACCCGGCGCGCGTTCGCCGACGTCGCGACTGCGACGGATCGAGCCTACCGAGAGGGCGGCTCCGCGCTCGCGGCTGAGACGTTCATGCGCGGGGTCGCCGGTCTCGACTCCTGGGAGCGACTCGGCGATCGCGCTCGCTCGTTCCTCGCGGCGGAAGGAGGCGGGGCTCTGGTGGACGCTGCCCTCACTGGCCTGGATCCAGACGGGCTGGCTCGGATCGGCGCGCCGGTGACCCTCCTGACCGGGGACGCGAGCGACGCGTTCTACGGTCCCATCGCCGACGCCCTCGCGGGTCGCATTCCGCGCGGTCATCGCGTCCGGCTTCCTGGTCTGGCGCACGCGGGACCGATCACCGAACCGGCCCGGTTCGCCGAGGGCGTCGTCCGGGTGCTGGAATCGGCCGGGATCATCCCGACGAAGGGACCCGTGGCCGTCGAGCCGGGATAGCACTCGGCGTCGACGGCGCCTTGGGCGCCGGCTGTTCGACCAGGCAGCATCCCGTTTCCTGGGCCGACCCCCGCGCAATCCAAGCTCCTGACTTGTTTAGATGCGGACAGCACCCGGGCCACGCGGGCCCTAGGGTGCGAGGTCGGTGACCGCCTGGCTCCCACGCTCCTTGCCCGCCCGCCGGGTGTGGCTCGCTCATAGCGT
>Ga0082335_1000920_pt1 | contig 68275 bp, 58 predicted proteins | sample Subgrocontami58m_FD_72375 | JGI IMG/M metagenome (GOLD analysis project Ga0082335, IMG submission 72375) | Subsurface groundwater microbial communities from S. Glens Falls, New York, USA - GMW37 contaminated, 5.8 m (SPADES assembly) (version 2) ... | reverse complement strand
GCGCCGGGCGGGTCACCGAGGTGTTGGTGCCATTCGGCGTGGCCGTGCTCGGCTTGTAGTCCTTCAGCAGCACCCACGCGAGCGCGCCGAACGTGATGAGGTAGACCGCCGCGGCGGCGACCCAGCCCGGGGCCGACCGCATCCGGTCCTTCATCGACTTCCCGGCCCACGCCCACCAGCCGTGCTGGCGGATCGTCTGCTCCCGATCCTTCCGCCTCGTCTCCCTCGCGAGCTTCACGTACCCCGCGTCCGCCCCGAGCGCGCGCGTCACCCTCGCCGCGAACTCCTCCGACGGCGCCACCGAGGGCAGCGATCCGATCCCGCCGAGCAGCTCCTCGACCGAGCCCAGCTCCTCCTGGCAGTCGACGCACGCGGGGAGGTGAAGGCGCACCGCCTCCGCCTCCGAGGGGACCATCTCCCCCTTCACGTACGCGACCAGATCCAGGTTCCTCGTGCAGGCCATCTCGAGTTCCTACGACCTCGCTGTCATCAGCTCCCTGAGCTTCGCCACTGCGGCGTGCATCCTCGACTTCACCGTCCCCACGGGGATGTCCAGCACCTCGGCGACCTCCTGGTATCGCATCCCCTGATGCTCCGCCAGGACGATCACCATCCTCTGCTCCTCGGGCAGGCGCTCGATCGCCTTCTTGAGCGCCTCGATCATCTCCCGGTTCTCGAGGTTCTCCTGCGCGCTCGGCTCGTCTCCCGCCAGGCTCGCGGACATCTTCCGGTCGTCGTCCTCGGCCGACTGGTCCAGGCTCACCGTCTTCGGGGCCGCCCCCGCCGAGCGCAGCCGATCGATCCACAGGTTCCGCGCGATCCGGTACATGAAGGTCGTGAACTTCGCCCGCGGCTCGTAGTCGTGCGCGTGGCGGAAAATCCTGAGAAACACCTCCTGGGCCGAGTCCTCCGAGGCCTGACGGTCCCAGGTCAGGCGGTAGAAGAAGTTGATCAGCGGCTGCTGGTGCCGCAACACCAACTCGTTGAACGCATTGACGTTACCTCGCTTGAGGTCGAGCATCAGCTCGGTGTCGTTGCGTTCCACCATCTGACCTTTCTAACAAACGGAACCCCCGTCGGCCGGTTCATTTATGGACGACGGAATTCCGGAGTGCGGAGACGACCTCCGTCGACCTAGGCCCGAGGGGGACGAAGACGATCGACCGCGCCTCCTCCCCCGCGTGCGCGAACTCGACGCGCAGGTGGTCGGAGGGGAAGAGCGCGGAGACCTTCTCGGCCCACTCGACGACGCGGACGCCATCCTCGCACTCCTCCCACGACAGCGCAAGGAGGTCCTCGGGGGCGCGGAGGCGATAGGCGTCGATGTGGAAGACGGTGAGTCGGCCGGGGTAGACGTGCTCGATCACGAACGTCGGGCTCGCGACGCGGTCGGGCTCGCGGAATCCGCAGCCGAGGGCGAGGCCCTTCGTGAAGGTGGTCTTGCCGGCGCCGAGCTCCCCCTGCAAGGCGACGATGTCGCCGGCGCGGAGCAGGAGGCCGACACGGCGCCCCCAGCGGATCGTCTCGCGCGGGGAGCGGCTCGCGACGCGGAGGGGATCGTCCATCGGCTAGAACACCACGTCCTTGTGCTCGTACCCTCGCGGCTCCAGAGGCTCCATCTTGCCGTCCGCGCGCCGCAGGAACAGTCCACGCTCCTCGCGGAACTCGCCGATGCGGGTCACCGTCGCGCCGAGGTCCTGGGCGGCGAGGAGCCGCGAACCGTCCTCGGGGGCGATCGCGAAGAGCAGCTCGAAATCCTCCCCGTCGTGCAGCGCATGGTCGAGCGGCGCGTGTCGCGTCCTCGAGGCCAGGTCGCGCGCCGCGTCGGAGATCGGGATCGCCCCCTCGTCGAGGATCGCACCAAGCTCCCCCTCCTCGAGGAGGTGTCCCAGGTCGCCCGCCACGCCGTCGCTCACGTCGATCATCGCGTGGGGGTGGTAGGAGTCCGAGAGGCGCAGCGCTTCCTTCACGCGCGGCGTGAACGTGAGGTGGCGTCCGAGGATCGAGCCTCCCAGCGCGCCGGTGACGCAGACCCAGTCGCCTGCCCGCGCCCCTGAGCGGCGGATTGGCTCGCGCCCGTCGTCGGTCCCGAGGATCGTGACGCAGACGACCGCCACGCCGTTCGTCGAGCTCACGTCCCCTCCGATCACCGAGACGCCGAAGGAGTCGGCGAGGGCGGTGATCCCCTCGTGGAGCTCCTTGCCGAAGCCGGGCGGCAGTCCGGGTCGGAACGCGACCGCGACCACGGCGTAGGTCGGGCGGCATCCCATCGCGGCGATGTCGCTCAGGTTCACGGCGAGGGCCTTCCTGCCGATCAGGTACGGCGAGGCGGTGCCGAGGTCGAAGTCGACCCCTTCGACGATCATGTCGGTCGAGACGAGCGTGTACTTCCCGCGGGAGGCGAGCACGGCGGCGTCGTCGCCGATGCCGACGACCACCCCCTCGGCGAGGCGCTGCCGATGACGGATCCAGCGGATGTAGTCGAACTCGCCCATCGCGGCGGACGATACGGGCGGCGGCGGGGAGCGTCAAGGGCTTATCGCAACTACAACTTCAACAGCCAACTCCAAGAAACCCCAACTCCAATTCCAACTCAAAGGCCCTTTGAGTTGGAATTGGAGTTGGGGTTTCTTGGAGTTGGCTGTTGAAGTTGTAGTTGCGGCGCTCACCGCCCGGATACGCTCCGCGGAATCCAGTCATACGTCGGCCGCCTGCGGCCGCCGTCGAACTCGACGCCGTCGCGGCACCAGGGCCCCTCGTCAGCCGCCGCCGCCCGGACGCCCAGCGACCGCACGCCCCACGACGCGAGCGAGGCGACCTCCCCCGCGTCCGACACCCCGTCCTGGTCCGCGTCGCGCCAGATCGCAATCCCCGTGAGCTCACCTCCCGACAGCCGCCCGTCGCCGTCGCGGTCGAGCCACCCGAGCGGTTCGTAGCCGTTCCGCCAGGGGATGCTCCACGTGTAGCTCCCGAAGAGCTGCTGCGCGTGCCGGACCCGCCCCGTCCCGCGCGGGTCCCATACGAGGATCCCCGTCCGCGGGCCGACCCACGGCCACCTCCGCGCGCGCCCGTCGCCGACGAGGTCGAACCGGACGATCCGCGTCGGGTCGAGGAGCGCCGCCAGGCCGTCCTCCGCGCCGAGCGGCACCACGATCGGCGTGATCCACTCCGAGGCGCTGTCCACCTTCGCCTTGAGCGCAGCGACCTTTTCCGCGAGCGCCGCGCGTTCCAACTCCCCCGCCGCGTCCACGGGATGGGGGAGGATCGCCAGGAGCCTCTGCCCCGCCTCGAGTCCCACCGACCCGTGCCAGGAGCCGCTGTAGTGCGACCACTCCTTCTCCCCGAGGTCCTTCTCCGCCCCGCGGTCGAACGCCTTCGTGTACGCCTCGATCGCCTTGTCCGCGTGCCCCGCCTCCTCCCAGCACCACCCGATCGCGAGCCACGCCAGCTCGGGCCTCTCGTGCTTCGCCGAGGCCGCCTCGTACTCCGCGATCGCCTTCTTCAGGCACCAGACGCCGAAGACGCTCTTCTCGAGCGCCTCGACGAGCGTCGAGATGCGCCCCTGCTGCTCCGCGGTGAGCTTCGGGTCTTTCGCGGCCTTCCGCAGAGCGCCGAGGATGCGCGTCCCCATCGCGGAGAGGTCCGCCTGCGCCTTCTCGCGCGTCGCCAGGTCGTCCGCGTCGAGCGCGGCCACGAGGTCCGCGACCCGCTTCTCGTCCTCGGCCGAGAGCGGATCGGAGGCCTTCTCGTCGAACCGCTTCTTCACCTCCTCGCGCGCCGCGGCGTTCGGCACGGGGAGGAAGGTCTCGCACCCGATGTCCTGGAAGGTGAGGTCCGGGAGGGCGTCCGGGGCCCCGGGACCGATCTCGTGGATCGTCTCCGAGTTCGTCGCGTAGGCGATCGCGTAGAGCCTCCCGAGGACGTAGTGCGCCTTCGGGTCGTCGGGGTGCGCGGCGAGGTAGGCCTTCACGTTCTCCTCGAGGCGCGCGAGGGGGACGTCCTCGGGGGCGACGGCGAACATGGCGAAGGCGGCACCGCACGTCGCGGCGAACAGGAGGGGAACTCTCATCGACTCACTCCACGGGAATGCTCTCGGGCATCCAGTCCCACGTCGGCGCGACGGAGCCTCCGTCGAACTCGACGCCCGTCGGGCACCACGGCCCCTCGGGGCCGATCTGGCCGCGCACGCCGATCGCGCGGATGCCAAACTCCCCGACGGGGACGACCTCTCCGGGGTCCGCGATCCCGTCCTGGCCTCGGTCGCGCCAGACGGCGAGGCCGGCGAGCTCGGCGCTTCGCAGGGCGCCGTCGCGGTCGTCGTCGAGCCAGGAGAGGGGCTGGTAGCCGTCCTCGAACGGGACGTACCACGTCAGGCTGCCGAAGAGCTGCTTTGCGTCCGCGACCCGCCCCGTGCGGCGAGGGTCCCACACGAGGATGCCGGTCCCCTCCCGCACCCACGGCCAGCGGCGGAGGCGGCCGTCGCCGACGAGGTCGAACCACGCGAGCCGCGTCGGGTCGAGCAGGGCCGCGAGGGTCGCCTCGCCGTGGAGAGGCACGACGATCGGCGTCACGAACTGGGACGCCTTCCCCGTCTGCTCGCGGAGCGTCGCGACCGTCTTTTCGATGGCCGCGCGCTCGGGGTCGTCCGCGGGGATCGCTGCCAGGAGCTTCTCGCCGGCCTCCAGGCCGATCGACTGGTGCCAGGAGCCGCGGTACCGGGTCCAGGTCTTCCTCTGGATCTCGCCCCGCGACGCCGTCTCGTATGCCTTCCGCCAGGCCGCGATCGCCTCGTCGGTCCGCCCCGCCTGGTCGAGGGCCCATCCGAGGCCGAGGTGCGCGATCGCCATCGAGGGCGTCTTCTGCGTTGCCGCGCGGTACTCCTCGATCGCGCGCGCCAGGCAGCGGGCGGGCTCGGCCTCTCGCTCGAGGTCGTCGATCGCCGCGCGGACCCGCGACTCCTGCTCGCTCGAGAGCCCGCCGTCCGCGAGCACGCGTCGGAGCGACGGCGCCGCGGCGGCGCCCATCTCCCGCAGCCCCTTCGCGGCGTCCTCGCGCGCCTCGAAGTCGTCGGCGTCGAGCGCGGCGACGAGGTCGTGGAGGCGCCTCTCCCCCTCGGCGTCGAGCTTCGGCTCGTCCTTCGCGTCCAACAGCCTGCGGGCCTCCGTCCGAACCTCCTCCTGCGGGTCCGGGAGGAAGGTGTCATGGGCGTAGTTGTACCGGTCGAGGGCCGGCAGGCGGTTCTTCGTGCCGAGTCGGACCCCTGGGATCGCCTGCGCGCCGGTCGCGTAGGCGATCGCGTAGACCCGTCCGAGGACGTAGTGGGCGTTGGCGTCGTCGGGGTGGGCGGCGAGGAAGGCGCGGACGTTCGCCTCGATCCGGTCGAGCGGGACGTCCGGCGGCATCGGCCCGAAGTCGGCCGCGGCGGGGGAGGCGAGGAGCGCGAAGACGAGGACGACGGCAGGGCGCATGGGGACTCCAGGAGGGCGCGGAGGCAGTCTCCCACCGACGGGCGCGCGGGTCAAGGCGCGGGCCCGTCTCCCCGGGAAACCGCTTGACACCCGCTCACCGGCGTGCAAGATGTGGGACGGTCGCAGGAAACGACTTGTCTCCCGTCGGAGAAGACTCGATGTCCCTGCTTGGCAAGGGGAAGCCCGCGGAGCCGAAGGAGATCATCGACAAGGCGGCCGGCCGCTTCAAGCTCGTCCGCAAGATCGCCGAGGGCGGGATGGGCTCGGTCTGGGAGGGGGTCCAGTACGGCGTCGAGGGGTTCCAGAAGGTCGTCGCCGTCAAGATGATCCAGGAGTCCCTCTCCCGCGACGCCGAGTTCCTCGAGATGTTCATCGGCGAGGCGAAGCTCGTCGCCGACCTGGTGCACCAGAACATCGTGCAGATGTATCAGCTCGGAAAGATCGAGAGCAACAAGATGTACTACATCGCGATGGAGTACATCGAGGGCGTGAACCTCCAGGAGTTCATGAACCGGCACTTCGAGTTGAACCTCAAGGTCCCGGTCGACATCGCCGCCTTCATCATCAGCCGCGTCTGCCGCGCGCTCGAGTACGCGCACCGGAAGACGGACAAGACCGGCAACCTCCTGGGCGTGGTGCACCGCGACGTCTCCCCGAAGAACGTGATGATCTCGACCGAGGGGGTCGTCAAGCTGACCGACTTCGGGATCGCGAAGGCCGCGAACCTGATGCGGAACCAGGAGGGCGACGTCCTCATGGGGAAGGCGCAGTACATGTCGCCCGAGCAGGCGCAGTACATGCAGACCGACAAGCGGTCCGACATCTTCTCGCTCGGGATCGTCGCCTATGAGCTCCTCACGGGCCAGAGCCTCTTCGGCAGCGACAAGACGGCCGTGATCCTCGAGAACGTCGTCTACAAGGACTTCGCGAAGCCGCGGACGGTGAACACCGACATCCCCGAGGAGGTCGAGCGGATCCTGACGAAGGCGCTCGAGCGCGACGTGAACAAGCGGCACCAGGACGCGGGGCGGATGGGGTACGAGCTCGAGTACTACATGTACCACAACCGCTTCGGCCCCACGAACGTGACGCTCGAGAAGTACATGAACCGCCTCTTCCCCGAGCTCTTCAAGAACGTCGCCCCGCGTCAGGACGAGGACTACGAGGGGTTCGACAGCGAGGGGTCGACGATGGTGATGGGGAAGTGACGCGAGAGGCGTCCCCCTCCCCTGGAGGTCCGGTGCCCGAGCCGAAGACCCGTCGCCAATCCACGGGGCGCGTGGGCGCCCTCAAGAAGCTGCGCGACCTCACGGCGATCCTCGAGGTCTCGCGGGCGATGATGGCGGAGCCGGACCTCGACAACCTCCTCGACCTCATCATCCGGCGCGCGACGGAGGTGCTGGAGGCGGAGCGGACCAGCCTCTTCCTCGTCGACGAGGACACGAACGAGCTGTTCAGCCGGATCGCCCAGGACTCGGAGATCCGCGAGATCCGCTTCCCCGTAGGCAAGGGGATCGCGGGGTTCGTGGCGCGGTCGGGCGAGATCGTGAACATCCTCGACGCGTACAAGGACGAGCGGTTCAACCCCGAGGTCGACAAGAAGACGGGGTACAAGACGCGGACGATCCTCTGCGCGCCGCTCGTCGCGACGGGGGAGCACGTCATCGGCGTCCTCCAGGTCCTGAACAAGAAGGACGGGGTCTTCACGTCGTACGACGAGGAACTGATCAGCGCCTTCGGCGCGCAGGGCGCGGTCTGCATCGAGCGGACCAGGCTGCTCAACGAGCGGGAGCTGACCTTCAAGAGCGTCCTCAAGGTGCTGGGCGCGGCGATCGACGCCCGGGACCCCGTCACCGCGGGGCACTCGGAGCGGGTTGCGCGGTACGCCATCAACATGGCGCGGGCGCTCGGGTGGGGGGAGCACGAGGTCCGCGTCCTGGATTATGCGGCCGCGCTGCACGATATCGGCAAGATCGGGGTCCGGGACGACGTCCTGCTGAAGCCGGGGAAGCTCTCTCCGGAAGAGTACGAGAAGATGAAACGGCACGCGCTCTTCACGAAGGAGATCCTCGACCAGGTCTACTTCGCGCGCGACTACCGCGATATCCCGCACATCGCGAGCAGCCATCACGAGCGGATGGACGGGACCGGCTACCCGCGGGGGGTGAAGGGGGAGATGCTCACGACGGCGGCGCGGATCCTCTGCGTCGCGGACGTCTTCGACGCCTGCACCGCCTACGACCGCCCCTACAAGCGGGCGATGACGGTGGACGAGTCCCTTGCGATCCTGGAGCAGGGGAAGGGGAGCATGTTCGACCCCGCGCTCGTCGACCTCTTCCGCGAAAAGAAGCTCTGGCACATCGATCGCCGCGAGTTCCAGCGGATCGACCCGAACTTCGCGCTCGAGTATTCGGTGATCACCCAGGACGAGATGGAAGGGAAGAGCGGCTTCGACACGAAGGTGCTGAACATGAGCGCCGGCGGCCTGCTGTTCAGCGCGAAGCGGACCCTCCCGATCGGCAGCTTCCTCGACGTGACGGTCCACATCCCCGACGGCCAGTTCCAGGTGGTCGGGCGGGTCGTCCGCGCCGAGAAGGACACGCGGACGGAGCGGTACATGATCGGCGTGAGGTTCGTGAACCTCCCGCAGAAGGTCCAGGACCGGCTGGCGGACTACCTCGTGGAGGTCCTGCCGCAGTCCCCTGAGCCGCCCAAGGCATGAAAGGACACGCGAACGCCATGGCCGCGACGCGCGGAGAGCTCCGCATCGACATCCTGGGGGACTCGGGGCCGTTCTCGAAGTTCGGCCTCTCGATCGGGTATCGGGTCCGCTGCGGCCCGGCCTCCTACCTCGTCGACTGCGGCGCGCCGATCTTCCAGTTCCTGAAGGAGCAGGAGGTCCGCGACGTCCGCGGCCTCATCGGGACCCACTCCCACGACGACCACCGCCGCTGGTTCACCGACCTCGCCCTCTTCAAGCGGTACGCCTGCGGGATCCGCGAGAAGCTCGTCTTCATCACGACGGAGCCGATCCAGGAGGAGTTCCTCAAGAACAGCCGCGGGGCCCTCGAGCGCTCCCTCTCGTCCGACCAGAAGCGGGTCGTGGAGATCCCGTACGACGAGTACGTGAACGCGGTCGTCTTCGGGCCGCGCGCGAAGTACCGGATCGCCGCCTTCCCCGTCGTCGAGGAGGCGAACGCCTGGCGCGTGCTCGACGCCGACGGCGAGGTCGTCCCCGCGAGCCGCGCGAAGGTCGTCGTGAACTCCCGCCACGGCGGCAACCGCCCGCGGCTGCTCTTTCGCGACGAGGCGACCGGCGAGTGGGTCGAGCCGGAGAGCTTCTACGCCGCGAGCGACACCGCCTTCTACCAGGAGCTCCAGAACCCGTTCCGCGACGAGGAGGTCGGCCTGGAGATCCGTCCCGTGAAGGACAGCGCCTGGCACGGTCCGCCGACGATCGGCGTGCGGTTCTCCACGGGCACGGAGACCGTCGTCTTCAGCTCCGACACCGTCTACGACCCCGACCTCTGGAAGGCCCTCGCGGAGGAGTACCACCCGCAGCGGCTCGGGATGTCCCGGAAGGAGTTCGAGGCGGCGCACGTCGTCTACGGGAACATCAACGACTATATCGAGCGGATCTGGAGCCAGCGGCGGCTCGAGGAGGCGCGGAAGGCCTACGACGGCGCGGTGGCGATCCACGACGTCTCCGACCCGCGGAGCGTCGTCCACACCGAGTACGAGAAGATCGCCGCCAGCGCGATCCGCCCGCTCATCCTCACGCACTCGCCCGACCGCTTCACGAGCGAGCTGCCGCTCGCGATCACCGGGAAGACGTACGTCGTGAGCGGGAACTCGGTCGTCGAGGAGGTTGGCGGGGAGGGGCTCCCGCTCGACGCGGACGTCTACCACCGCAATTTCGGCAACGCCTATGTCGGGTACAAGAACGCGACCGGGACGCATCGCGTGACGGAGAAGCCGGGGGGCGTCGACCTCGTCCCGCGAGACGCGAACGTCCCGGGGAAGACGCTCTACTGCGTCGACCTGTTCCAGGACATCGGCGGGCGGTACTTCCCCGCGCTCACGTCGCCGAACGAGGTCTACACCGAGCGGCCCGACGGGCGGATCGAGCGGCGCGTCTACGGCGAGCGCGGCAGCCGTGGAACCCTGGCGAAAGACCTCCGGAAGCGCCTCTCCCGCGAGAAGCGGAGCGCGGCGAAGGCCGAGGCCGCGGCCGCGGCCGAGAAGAAGCCGCCGAAACGGGGGGACACCCGGATCCGCATGCGCGACAAGGCCCCCACCGGGTAGTGGAACACCAACTCCAAGGACCAACTCCAAGAAACTCCAACACCAACTCCAAGAACTTCAAAGCCAGGTCTGCGAGGTGTTGGAGTTCTTGGAGTTGGTGTTGGAGTTTCTTGGAGTTGGTCCTTGGAGTTGGAGTTCGGCCCCGTTGCGAACCATCCCGCTGGCTGAGATCCCCTCCGAAGCGCCCGCCGCAGGACCGCTCTATCACAAGAGCGGGGCCGTCCTCGTCCGCGAGGGCGCCCGCCTCACGCCCGACCTCCGCGAGCGGATGGAGCGCGCGGGGATGGCGGAGGTGATCGCGCTCGACGAGGCGGACGACCCGGAGCGGCTGCGCCTCGAGCTGCTCGGGCGGAAGGTCGCCCTTGTCGACCTGCCGGATGGCACCGCGATCCGCGCGGAGGTCCGGGGCGCGAAGGGGAAGCTCCTCGTGCGGCCCAACGCCGTGCTCGACGCGGCCCTCCGCGCGCGCCTCGAGCACGAGGGGATCCAGGGGTTTTACGTGAAGCGGAACCCCGCGGAGCTCGGGCTCGACGAGCTGGAGCTGTTCCGCGCGCTGGGGCACACGGCCGTCGCGCCGGTCGTCGAGGAGGTCTCGCTGCGCCCCCTCGGGTCGGCCCGCGTCAGGAACCGCCGCGAGCTGACGGAGTCGCGCCTCCAGAAGCTCGTCGACCTCGAGCCGGAGCGGACCTCGCGGCCGATGGCGGAGGGGCTCGTTACGGAGCACCGCCTCCGCGCCCGGCCCCTCGCGCACCGCGCGGCGTTCCTGCGGCGCTACGTCGACCTGCTCGCCGAGGTCCGCGCGCTGTACGGGCGCCTCGCCGCGGTTCCGCACGAGCCGTGGAGCGCCATCGACTCGATCGCGCGCGGAATCCTCGCGTGCCTGCGGGGCGACCGGGAGCTCGTCGTGAACCTCGTGAACATGAAGGCGCGCGGCGAGTACCTCCCCTCGCACGCGCTCCACACGGCGATCCTCGCGGCGGCGATCGGGGTCTCGGCGCAGGCGTCGGCGGAAGAGGTGTACGAGCTGGCGGTCGCGGGGCTGCTTGCGCGGGTCGGGATGCTGAAGGTGCCGGAGGCAGTGAGGTCGAAGGCGGGGAGGCTCACGCCCCAGGAGACGACGGAGGCGCGGCGCGCGCCGGCGCTCGGACTGTCGCTCCTGCGGAAGGTGGACCGCCTGCCGGTGCGGGCGGCGATCGCGAGCTACCAGTGCATGGAGCGGGTCGACGGGTCGGGGTATCCGCGCGCGCTGGAGGCGGAGGGGATCCATCGCATCTCGCGGATCGTGGCGATCGCGGACGTCTACGACGCGCTCCTCGCGGAGCGGCCGTGGCGGGCGGCGCTGCTGCCGTACCGCGCGATGGAGGCGCTCCTCCAGATGGTTCGCGAGCGGAGGCTCGACGGCGACCTCGCGCGCGTGCTGCTGGACGCGGTGTCGCTCTTCCCGCTCGGGAGCTGGGTGGAGCTGTCGGACGGCCGCGTCGCGCGGGTCGTCGCGGCGAGCGGCCCTCTTCACACCCGCCCCGTCGTGGCGGCTCTGTACGGCGCGGACGGCGCGCCGCTGGGCGGGGGGGAGCGGATCGATCTCGCGCGGCGCGACGATCTGTCCGTCGTGCGACCGGTGGATGGCGATGACCTGACGGTCAGCACCGTAGAGGGGTGGTAGCGCTGCGCGAACTCCAACTCCAACAGCCAACTCCAAGAAACCCCAACTCCAATTCCAACTCAAAGGCCCTTTGAGTTGGAATTAGAGTTGGCGTTTCTTGGAGTTGGCTGTTGATGTTGGAGTTCGCGGCAGCGTCACTTGCCCCCGAGCGCGTTGGCGTAGCGGTAGTAGACCTCGAGCGTGAGTTGCGCGAGCGCCGTCGCCTCCAGGTCTCCCGCCGCGTCCCCCGTCGTCCAGTGCCCGTCCTTCGCCTGCGTCTTGATCAGCGCGTCCTTCAGCGCCTGGTTCCACGTCTTCCAGCAGGCGCCGGACCCGCCCGCGCTCGGCCCGTCGTACTGGAAGAGCGCGAGCGTCGAGACCTGCCACGACGCGAAGTCGTGCGCCTGCTCCGCCGGGAGCGTCGCGAGGATCCCCTTCGCCCAGCCCTCCAGCCGCGGGTCGGTACGCTCCTTCGAGATCATGACATGGGCGAGCAGCCCAGGCGCACCCCCGATCGCCTCCATCTCCGTGACCGACCTCTCCAGCTCGGCCTTCGGCACCGCGAGGCCTCCGAGCTCGCCGCTCTTGAGCGCGAGGAGGATCCACATCCCGAGCTGTCCGTCCGCCGCCGGGGTCCGGGCCGCGAGGAGCGCGTCGATCGCCTTCTGCGCGGGGTCCTTGAAGAGCGCGCTCGAGGTCATCCCGTACGCCTCCGCGAGCGCCGTCGCCGCGCGCGCCTGACCGAGGAGGTCCCCCTTCGCAGCCATCCAGCCGTCCATGTCCTGGTGCCCGATCAGCCAGCGAATGCCCGACTTCACGGACTCCCCCGCCGAGACTGTTCCGAGGTTCTCGCGGGAGAGGTGCGTGTACCCCGCCCCTTCGAACGAGAGGAGCGCGAGCCCCGTCTGCCCCGCGTCGCCCCCCCAACTCCCGTCAGCCTCCTGCTTCGAGGCGATCCACCTGAGTGAAACCGTCACCGCCGACTCCGTCGCGCGCGTCCCGCCGCCCCGCGCGACGAGGTTCCGCTTCCCGCCGAACCTGCCGCCGTAGCTGCCGCCGCCACCCGAGCCGCCGCCGACGCCCATCGAATCGTAGACGCCCCATCCCGCTTCGTTCGTGACCCCCTCGGGCAGCTCCACGGGCTGGATCACCGTCTTCCCAGCTTCGTCCGTCCGCACCTTCTCCTCGATTGCGACGAACGAGGTGTATTGCGAGACGAGGCGGAACTCGAGCGCGAGTCCCGTGATTGCCTCCTCGACCTTCTTGTCACTCCCGCCGAATTCCTTCCGCGACAGCTCTGCGATCCGCGCGCGGGCCCACATCGTGCCGACCGCGGGGTTCCCGCCCTCCTCCGAGGGGAGCGCGACCTCGATCTCCTGGCTCCACTCCTTGCCGCCCGCCTTCGCATGGAGCGTGGCCTCCCCCGTGCCCGCCCCCTCGAACCGCCCGAAGATCACGAGCGGTTGCCCGTCGAAGACGTCGGGGAGAGGAGAGGGGTAGACGTCCGTCACGGCGAGCCCGCCCCAGTCGATCGAGAGGTCCGTCAGGCACGGCTTCGCGATCCTCCGGGCGAACTTCTCGACCGCCGGTCCCGTGTCCTCGTCCGGCCGGACGTACTGCACGTCTCCGCGGCCGACGCGCGACATCTCGTCGAGGAGGTAGCGATTCACCGAAGACCCGACACCGAACGCGAAGACCCGCCCTGCGCCGACCTGCTTCTGGGTCTCGGCCAGGATCTCCGCCTCGTTCCCGATGTACCCGTCCGTCATCAGGCAGACGAGGCGGATCCGCCCCGGGTCGAGCGGGAAGGCGAACGCCGCGCGGATCCCCTTCAGCATCCCCGTCGCGCCGTTGCACTCCATCGAATCCACGTACTCGATTCCCTTCTTCACGTTCTCCGGGGTCGCCGGGAGCGGCGTCGCCGAGAGCGAGGAGACGACGTCGTCGAAGTGCATCACCGCGAAGGCGTCGCGCGGGTCGAGGGCGGAGAGGCAGCGCTTCATCGCCTCCTTCGCCTTGTCGAGCGGCTGACCGTTCATCGACCCCGAGGTGTCGACGAGGAAGACCAGCTCGCGCGGGGCGACCTCGTCCGCCGCGGGGACCGCCTGCGGGTGAACCGTGAGCTGGAAGAAGCCCCCCTCGGGGCCGCCCCTCGTGAGGAGGGCCGCCTGCGGGGAACCGCCCGCGACCTTCCAGCGGAGGCAGAAGTCCTTGTTCGGGATCGTGTCGGAGGCGCGCAGCCGCACCGTGGCGAGCGAGGGGGAGATCCGCGTGACGTCGATCTCGTGCGACTTCGACGCGAGGTCGCGGATCTCGAGGCCCGCCTCGAGGGTCGCCTGGACCTGGATGTCGGCGCCGGTCCGCGTGGCCGCGGGGGGCGTCCTCGGCGCGACGCGCGCGGCGTCCTTCGGGTCCATCGAGGTCGGCTCGTAGCGCGGCCCGACGACCATCGAGAAGACGAACTCGAAGGCCCCGTCGGAGTACGCGAGCGGCGCGACATAGTGGATCGTCACCTCGATCCGCTCGCCGGGGAGGACGTTCGCGAGGAACTGGGTGAAGATGTTCGGACGCTCCTGGTCGAGGAGGGAGGCGAACTTCCCCTCGTCCTTCGCCGCCTCGTACTCTTTCTTTGCTTCCGCGCGCTTCTTGATGACCCCGCGGATCGTCCGCTCGCCGAGACGCACGACGAGGTCGTCGACGGCCGCGTCGTCGGGGAGGGGGAATTGGTAGACGGCCTCGATCGGCTTGTCGCAGGGGTTCTGGAAGACCTGCGTCACCTCGACCGACGCGACGCCGCCCGCGAGGGAGGCCTTCACCTCGGTGTGCTTCAGGGGGAATGTCTGCTCGGGGTTTCCGGCCGCGACGACAGTGCCTTCCCCGAGGTCGCGCTTGGCGTAGGCGGCGACGGAGAGGCAGAGCAGGAGCGCCGTGACGGCTTTCATGGTGACCCCCAGTTGATGTGCAGCGGTGTAAACGGACGGGGAGCGGCGGGGTTCGGACGTCGGCGCAATTCCAACTCCAACAGCCAACTCCAAGAAACCCCAACTCCAATTCCAACTCAAAGGCCCTTTGAGTTGGAATTGGAGTTGGGGTTTCTTGGAGTTGCCAGTTGGAGTTGGAGTTGCGTCGCCCCCCCATCCGCCATACCATCACCGCCGATGGAACTCTCCGACCTGCTTGCCGTATCGCGGGGCGACGCAGCGGCAGACCTGCTGCTGAAGAACGCCCGCGTGGTGAACGTCTTCACGGGCGAGATCCTCGACACGCACGTCGCCATCCTCGGCGACCGGATCGCCGGCCTTGGCGACTACGCCGCGCGCGCGGTCGAGGACCTCGGCGGCCGCTACCTCGCCCCCGGCTTCATCGACGCGCACGTCCACGTCGAGAGCAGCATGGTCCCTCCCGACGAGTACGCCCGGGCGGTCGTCCCGCGCGGCACGACGACCGTCGTCTCCGACCCGCACGAGATCGCAAACGTCCTCGGCCTCGCGGGGATCCGCTTCATGCTCGACTGCGCGCGGGGTCTCCCGCTGGACGTGCGCGTGATGGCCCCCTCGTGCGTCCCCGCGACCGACATGGAGACGAGCGGCGCGAGGCTCCTCGCGAAGGACCTCGAGACGCTCCTCGCGGACCCGCAGGTCCTCGGCCTCGCGGAGGTGATGAACTTCCCCGGCGTCGTCGCCGGCGCGCCCGAGGTCCTCGATAAGCTCCGCGCCTTCCGCGGCCGGGTCGTCGACGGGCACGCGCCCCGCCTGACGGGCAAGGGGCTCTCCGCCTACGTCGCGGCGGGGATCGCCTCCGACCACGAGTGCACGACGGTCGCGGAGGCGCGAGAGAAGCTCCGCCTGGGGATGTGGCTCCTCATCCGCGAGGGCTCCTTCGCGCGGAACCTGCGCGACCTGCTCCCGGTCGTCGACGACCACACCGACCGCCGCGTCTGCCTCTGTTCGGACGACCGTGCGCCCGCAGACCTCGCGGACGAGGGGCACATCGATCACATGATCCGCGTCGCGATCGCGCACGGGATCGACCCCGTGCGGGCGATCACAATGGCGACGCTCAACCCAGCCGAGCACTTCGGCCTCACCGACCGCGGCGCGATCGTGCCGGGGCGTCGTGCCGACCTGGTCTCGTTCGCCGCGTTCGACACGCTGCACGTGGAGCGCGTCTGGTCGGGAGGGAAGCTCGTGGCCTCGGCGGGTCAGGCGGCGTGGCCAAGGGGGACCACGCGGCGCGAGGTTCCGCGCGCGATGAACGTGGCGTGGGACAAGGTGAGCCTCCACGTGCCCGGGGACGGCCGGAGGGCGCGCGTGATCGGCGTCGTCCCCGATCAGCTCCTCACGCGGCATCTCGTGGAGGACCTGCCGTCATCGGGAGGCGAGGTCCACGCGGCGCCCGAGCGGGACATCCTGAAGATGGCGGTGATCGAACGGCACAAGGGGACGGGGCGGACGGGGGTGGGGTTCATCCACGGCTTCGGGATCCGCCGCGGGGCGATCGCGAGCACGGTGGCGCACGACCACCACAACATCGTGGTGATCGGATCGGACATGGTGAGCATGCTGACGGCGGCGAAGGCGATCGCGGCGACGGGCGGCGGGAAGGCCGTGGCGGTGGGGGAGCAGGTCCTCGCGCAGGTGCCGCTTCCGATCGCGGGCCTCATGAGCGATCGCCCGTTCGAGGAGGTGCGGCGCCAGATGGACGCCTGTCAGGCCGCGGCGCTCTCGCTGGGCGCCACGCTGCGCGAGCCGTTCATCGCGCTCAGCTTCATGGCGCTGCCGGTGATCCCGTCGCTCAAGCTGACGGACCACGGCCTTGTGGACGTGGAGAAGTTCGAGGTCGTTTCCCTGTTCGAGTGATCCACGAATCCGCACGAATCTTCACGAATCGAATTCGTGTGTATTCGGACACTGTAGGAACGAAGTCGGGCCGATCATCTGCCAGGCCCCGAAGGGGCCGCAAGAATGTAGCCCAGGCCGAAGGCCTGGGAATCGAGGCCGGGCGTGACCCGGAGCCCCGAAGGGGCGACAGAAGGCGCGTTCTGGCGCCCCTTCGGGGCTCCGTTCCGGGCTCTGCCCGGCCGTTCCAGGGCCTTCGGCCCTGGCTACACTCTTACGGCCCCTTCGGGGCCTGGCCGGACCTGTACCCGACTTCGTTGCGACAGTGTCGCATTCGTGGATCGATTCAGCGGGGGCTCAGGGCCGCCTCCAGCTTCCCCTTCGCGAACGGGTCGGTCTCCTTGGCGAGAACCGCCTTGAGCCGCTCCCCGTCCTCGGGCTTCAGCATCGCCGCGATCGCCTCCGCCGCGAACCCCCGCTCGACTGCGCTCGCCGAGTCGAGCAGCCCGAGCAGGTCGTCATGGGCCGCCGCGTCGCCGATGTGCCCCAGCGCCGCGATCGCGTGCAGGCGCACCCGCGCGTCCTCGTCCTTGAGCCGCGCCCGCAGCGGTTCCACCGCCTTCAGCTTCTCCAGCGCGAGCTGCGCCGCGAAGCGGACCGGCGCCGCCTTCGCGGAGAGGTACGTGAGGATGACCGCCTCCGCCTCCTCTCCTCCGATCAACGCGAGCGTACCGATGCAGGCCACCTTCGTTCGCTCCAGCGGCGCGGTCGCGAGCAGCTCGCCGATCTGCGGGACCGCCTCCGTCGACTTCAGCATCCCGAGCGCCTCGAGCGCCCCTCCGCGGGCATCGGGGTCGCCGAGGAGCTTCGCGATCCGCGGCGCGGCCTCCTTCGCGCCGAGCTTCCCCAGGAGGCTCGCCGTGACCTTTCGCACGTTTGGTCGGTCGCTCTCCAGGCACGGCAGCAGCCGCTCCACCGCCTCGCCGCCGACTTTCGTGACGACCTCGTCGATCGCGCGGATCACGAGCCCGTCCGCCGTGTCGAGCTTCCCCGGGATGATGTAGTCGAGCGACTTCGCCCCCTTCGCGATCAGCTTGTCGCGCGCCGCGCGCATCGAGGGGATCGCCGAGCCGACCTCCCATTGGCACGCGTCCTTCCAGAGGAGGTCCATCTCGTCGTCCGCGGCCGCGACGCTGGAGACGATCGCCAAAACGACGATCAGCAGTACGATCCTGTCATTGCTTATTGCGAATTGAGACTTACTCATTTTTCCACCGGCTCCTCGCAATCGAGTCCGACGCCGACGTTGCTCTTCGTCCAGACGGAGTCGTCCTTCCCGCCCGACGTGTACTTGTCCTTCCCTCCGAGGTCGAGCATCAGCCCGAGGCCGATCGTGTCGCGCGAGGCGAACGAGAATCCCTCCACCTCCGCGTGGTTCCCGCTGTAGGCGTCGGCCCCCGCGCGGTCGATGAGGATGCCGATGCCGTTCGCGTTCGCGCCTCCCTGCGTCAGGCCGCTCCCCTGGTAGTAGTCGTCCCCCGCGAGGTCCCACAGCAGCCCCGTCGCCCAGTCGTGGCCGCACCCCTGCGCGACCCCGTTGTTGCAGGAGTAGGCGTCGTTTCCCGCGCGGTCGAAGAGCACGCCCGCCGAGAGGTGGATCCCCGCCCCCTGGCCGTACTGGTAGAGGTCGTACTTGTCGTGCCCCGCGCTGTCGACCAGGATGCCGAGCGAGAACCAGTAGGAGGCCCCCTGACCGAAGATCTCGGCGCTGTAGATGTCGTTCCCCGCATGGTCGCAGAGGATCGCCACGCCCCCCGACGTGTTCGCGCCGCGCAGGCCGAAGCCGAACCCCTGCGAGAGCGACTGGAAGTTCTCCGGAAGCAGCGGCGTGTGGGAGAACTTCCCTCCCGCATAGTACGTGTCGTTCCCCTCGACGTCGGAGAGGGCGCCGAGGCCGCGGACGCCTCCGAACCCCTGCACGAAGCGGTCGCCTCGGTAGGCGTCCCGCCCCGCGAGGTCGAAGAGCATCCCGATGCCGAAGACGCCCGCGCCCTGCGAGCACTGGCCCGCCTCGTAGCGGTCGTCGCCCGCGACGTCGAGGAGGAGCGCCGCGCCGAACGCGGCCCCGCCCTCGGTGAAGTCGCCTCCGAGGTAGCGGTCGTTTCCCGCGAGGTCGACGATGAGGCCGCACGCGAGAAGGCCGGATCCGCAGTCGCGGTAGGTGTCGTCGCCTCCGAGGTCGACGACCCACGAGCAGCCTGTGTACGAATCGTTGCCGCCCGTGTCGATGACCAGGGTTGCCGAGTGCGAGTCGGGGCCGGGGCCGCCGACCTCGAGGGAGACCCCGTCCTGCTCGAAGCGGGTCGAGTCGATCTGTTTCCCCGCGAGGTTCGAGATCCATGTCCGCGCGAGCGCGGCGGCGTCGGCGAGGACGACCTCGGCCTCGAGGAGCTTCGCGAGGTCGATCTTCTTCGCGGCGGCGAGGAGGGGACCGGCCTCGTCCTCCTCGGCGTCGTCGACGTAGAGCTTCGGGCCGTGCTTCTTCACGAGGTCCCGCTCTTCGTCCGAGAGGGGAGCGAGGGCGGCTTGGCGGAGGGCCTCGGCGGTCCTCCACGAGTGATAGAGGGACTGGACCGGGCCGAGGAACTCGCTGGGGAGGCCTACGGTGCGGACGAGGCTCGCGTCGAGCGTCGGAGCGGCCGCGATGGCCGCGACATCGAGCCACGCCGCTGCCGCGCGCGCGGACGCGGCGGGGTCGGTTGCGAACTCGCGCTCCGCGCGGAGGGCGCGGTCCGCGAGCGTGAGCGGGTGATCGAGCGTCTCGTTGACGCACGACAGGCGGAAGTCGTCGTTGATCGGCCTCTTGTCCCAGCCGAGGTCCTCGATCGACAGGTTGACGTCCCCGAGGGCCTCTCCGAGGCGCTTCATCGTCGCCTCGTCGAGCGCGGGAGTCTGGGCCGCTGCGACGCCCGCAGCGGCGATGAAGAGGAGGAGGGCTCGTTGAATCACGGTGTGCCTCCCAAGCGGGGGGCGGATCCTAGCAGAGCGGCGCATCTGAACTACAATCCTGTCAGATCTTTCCGGGCCGAGAAGATTCCAGGAACTTCAACTCTCAACCTTCAACCCCAACTGACCTTCATTCTTCAACTTCAACCTCAAGTCCCTCGCCCCTGCGTTGAAGTTGAGGTTGATGGTTGAAAGTCAGTTGTGGTTGTAGGTTGAGGGTTGAGGTTCGATGCCTGAATCGCCCTGGGTTGCGGGCCGCGCCTGCTCTGAGGTCCATGCGGGCGATCCGCGCCGCCCCTTGACCGTTCATTCCCTCGTGCGCATCGAACCGATCGTCGCGGCAGTCCTCCTCGCAGTCTCGGGAGGCCTCGCGCAGGAGGAGCGCGAGACGCGCGTCCTCACGGTGACGTACGCGGAGGAAGGCGTCGCGAACAGCGACGAGCCTCCACGCGTCTGCCTCGTGCACATGAATCACGAGGACGCCGCGGCGCTCGTCACAACGCTCCTCGCGGTGGAGTGGCAGGACGCACTCCGGAACAAGTACGCCTACCACCTCATCGTGCCGGACCCCGAGTGCGAGCGGATCGTCCGCGCGGCGCTCGCTGTGTGGGACCACCCGCTCGTGTCGTGGAAGGCCCACGACGCCGCCGCGGACCCCGACGACGCCGTAGCGGCGATGCGCAGGTGCGCTTGGCTTTACCTTCGCGGCGATCACCCCGCCTGCCTCGACCTCGCGCGGAAGGCCTGGTCCGCGTACAAGTGGGCCGAGCTGGAGTCCCCTTCGCGGTAGCGTAACGGCGCCCGCGCGCCGCGGAGATTCATTGTGCCGGGACGGGCGCGTCGATACCATCGCTCCGCCTATGTTTTCGGAGGATGTATGAAGCCCGTTGCCGCGTTCGTTGCCCTCTGTCTCGCCGCGTCCGTCGCCTTCGCCGCCGACCCTGCGGAGGAGCTGTACAAGAAGGTCTCCGACGCCTGGGCGAAGGCCAAGACGATCCACCTGAAAGACCTCACCTCCTCCGCGAAGGAACCGGGCGGCGGGGGCGTGAATTGCACCGCCGACCTCTGGCTCGGCGAGGGGGCGCTCATGAAGGTCGCCGGGGGGATGGAGGTGGGCGGCAAGAAGAGGGCCTTCTCCGGCGCCTGCGACGGCACCACGCTCGTGCTCGCGTCGGGGGGCGCGGAGGAGATGCGCGGCGCGGCGCCGAAGGACCTCGGCGTGAAGTCGCGGGTCGTCCTCGTCCACGGCGGGTACATGGTCTACCTCGCGCTGGTCCACTCCTCGGACAGCTTCAGCGAGGGGGGCGCGTCGGGGTTCAAGTCGTCGGGCGAGGAGAAGGTGGGCGACCGGACGGCGACGGTGATCGAATACGTCTACAAGTTCAGCGTCCGCGGCAACGAGCAGGCATGCGCGACGAAGCTGTACGTCGACAAGGACACGATGCAGATCCTGAAGCGCGTGTTCACCGACCCCAACAAGGTCGCCTTCACGGAGCTGTACCCCTCGGTCGAGGTCGACGCGGCCGCGCCGGAGGGGACGTTCACGGTGCCCCCCGCGCCGGGGAAGTAGGCAGCGGCCCAGGCCCCTCCGATCGGGTAGACTACGCTCGTCGGCGGGAGTTGTGGTCGATGGGGATCCACATCGAGGTGGCGGCGGGGACGCCGCCTGAGAGCGAGGCGTATCATCTCGTGCGGCGTCTCGGGGCGCTGGCGAACACGGTGAACGCGATCTCCGGGCCGCAGGACGAGACCGAGCCCTCGGTGAACGTGGTGTTCCACCTGGGCGGGGCGCCTCAGAAGCCCGGCGGATCCGGGCTCAGGACGAGCCGCTTCTCGCGGAAGCACCAGCGCGTGGAGGTGAAGGTCTCGATCCCCGAGGAGATGATCGAGGCCGCGGCGCTGGAGACCTTCGCCTTCGACTCGCTCCGCCAGGCCTGCGAGGTGGCGCGCTCGTTCTTCCACGTCCGCGGCCTCGAGCTCGACGTCGAGCGGCACAAGCGGATGGTGAAGGCGCTGGAGGACCTCTACCGCTCCGTCGGGAAGAGCATGTAGGGGGGAAACCTCAAACTTCAACTCTCAAGAGGCGCGTCCTTGAAAGTTGCGAGTTGAAGGTTGTCACCTCAGGTGCGTGTCGAAGTGGACGACGACGTCGTCCAGGCCGACGATCGCGAGCGTCGCGCCCGCCGTCGTGTGCGTCCCCGTGAGCATGCGGCGCTTCGGCTCGCCGTAGGCCTCCCACAGCTTTGCGCTCGCCGCGGGCGTCACCACGTCGTCCTGGTCCGCGTTCATCATGAAGACCGCCTTGCCGCGGTCCTTCGTCGCCCACGTCAGCGGGTCGAACGGCCGTACCCGCTCGCGCAGCTTCTCGAGGTCGAAGTGCCGGTAGTCCCGCAGCTCGCGCTTCACGTATTCGAGATCTTCGTTGTCGCTCCACAGCATCGTCGCCACGTCCCCCCCGGCGAGCATCAGCACCGCCGCCTTCCACTGCGGGTCGAGGCAGTACGCTATGCTCGCGAAGGCGCCGCCGAGCGAGAGGCCCGCGATGCCGAGCTTCCCCTCCGTCACCCCCCGCTTCGTCCGCAGCCACTCGCCCGCGCGCGAGAGGTCCTGCACGCTCTGCGCGAAGACCCGCTCCGTCCGGTCGAGGTCGCTCGACATCGTCCACTGGCCGGGGAACTGGTCCTCGGGGCCCCGGTCGTACTGGTAGGCCAGCGCCAGCACCAGCACCTTGAATCCCTTCTTCGCCAGGATCCGCGCGACGGGCCGCTCGGCCGAGAGCTTCTTCTCCTTCCAGACCGGGCAGAGGACGATCCCGCGGTCCGTGTCCTTGACCGGCGCGAAGAGCCACCCCTCCACCGTGTTGTTCCGCTCGTCCGGGCTCGCGACGGGGGAGGGGAAGGTCACCTTCGTCAGGATGACCTTCTCGTCCGACTCGACGGCCTCCTCCTTCGCCTCGAACGGCGAGGGCTTGTAGAGGTAGGCCTCGCGCCACTTCGTCAGCTCCTCCGCGGTCGGGACCTCGGCGAGGAGCGGAGCGGCGAGGAGGAGGAGCGCGAGACTACTTCGCAAGGGCCCCCTCCTTCTTCACGAGCGGGAAGCCGAGAGACTCGCGGAGCTTCAGATAGGCGTCCGCGCAGAGGCGCGCGAGGGCGCGCACGCGCCCGATGTACGTCGCCCGCTGCGCCACCGCGATCGCGCGGCGCGCATCGAGCAGGTTGAACGCGTGGCTGCACTTCATCACGTAGTCGACCGCGGGCAGCACGAGCGCCGCCTCGATCAGCCGCTTGCACTCCTTCTCGTACGTGTCGAACAGCATCGCGAGCATCGCCGTGTCGGCCACCTCGAAGTTGTACCTCGAGAACTGCTTCTCGTCCTCGAGGTGCACCTCCGCGTAGGAGATCCCCGGCGCCCACTCCAGGTCGTACACGCTGTCCTTCCGCTGCAGGAACATCGCGATCCGCTCGAGGCCGTACGTCAGCTCCAGGCAGATCGGCTCGCACTCGAGGTTCGCGAACTTCTGGAAGTAGGTGTACTGCGTCACCTCCATCCCGTCGAGCCAGACCTCCCACCCGAGGCCGCTCGCGCCGAGCGTCGGCGACTCCCAGTCGTCCTCCACGAACCGCAGGTCGTGCGCGACGAGGTCGACGCCGAGGCGACGCAGGCTGTTGAGGTAGAGCTCCTGCGCGTCGTCCGGGGACGGCTTCACGATCACCTGGTACTGGTAGTAGTGCTGCAGGCGGTTCGGGTTCTCCCCGTAGCGCCCGTCGGTCGGTCGGCGGCACGGCTCGACGTAGGCGGCCTTCCACGGCTCGGGCCCGAGCGCGCGGAGGAAGGTGTTCGGGTTGAACGTCCCCGCACCTTTCTCGACATCGTACGGCTGCGCGATGAGGCAGCCGTACTCGCCCCAGTAGCGGTTCAGCTCGAGGATGATTTGCTGGAAGTTCACGTGCCGGGCTCCTTCCCGTTCCACAGCGCCTTTAGGATGGTCTCATTGTAATCTGCGAACGCCGTCGAGATCCTCATTTCGGAAACCCGACCGCCCGTGGACGGCGTCCGAGAGGAGAGGTAGCATCTACGCCATCGATCGTACGCTCCTGCGCGGAGGTCGGACATGGCGGGAACTCACTTGGGGCGGGGTCTCCTCCTCGTTGGATGGGCCCTCGTGCTGGCTCCTGCGGCGCTCCGCGCGGAGACGGCAGCTCCCGACCGTGACGAATTCATGCGCAGCCTCCGCGCCGCGGAGGAGGCGGTCCTTCAGGAGGAGCGCGTCGCCCGCGAAGAGCAGCAGCGCAACGACCCCGAAACGGCGCCGATCGCGAAGATCCTCGACGAGACGAAGATCGACCTCGACTTCACGGATGCGGCGCTCGAGGACGTCGTCGGGTTCATCCGCGAGTACGCGAGGATCAACATCGAGATCGACCAGCGCGTCCGCGAACTGGGGCTGGCGGAGAAGAAGACGACCGTGAACCTGAAGGCCGTCTCCGTGCGCTCCGCGCTGAAGACCGTCCTGGGAGCCTACGGCCTTTCCTTCCTCTTTGATCGAAGCGTCCTCCTCATCGTCGAGGCTGCGTCGGCGGAGGAGCTCCCGAGGACCTCAGCGAGGGAGCCGCACGGGGTGGTCGAGCTGCCTGTCCCCGAAGGCACGTCTCCCGACGAGGCGGACCGCGTCCGGGAGACGCTGAAGAAGACGCGGTTCACGCTCTGCGACTGAATCGCTCCGACGGTGGGCAAGGCGCTGGATCGCGTGTCGATCCTCACAGGCGTCTCCATCGACATGGATGCTGCGGCCGCCGCGAGGCTCGCGGACAAGGAGATCTGCTTTCGCGCCGACGATGTGGACGCATGGGACATCCTCTCGCTCCTGTCGTGGATGGGCGAGTTCCGCTACGGCATCCAGGGAGGGCGGGTCCTCGTCTTCTCGGACGAGGCCTATGTCGGGGCGGACCTGCCGGCAGAGAAGGAACCGGGCCCGTTGACCCGCCTCGGCAGGAACGCCCAGGGCGTCGAGCAGTTTCGCCACGAGCCGACGGGGATCGTCTTCGTGCGAGTCCCGCCCGGCGAGTTCGACGCGGGCAGCCCCGAGGACGAATTCGGGCACACGTGGGACGAGGCGCGGCGGCACGTGAAGATCGAGAAGTCCTTCCTCCTCTCCAGGACCCCTGTGACGAACGAGCAGTTCCGCCGCTTCGCCGTCCGACGCCCCCTGCAGCCGGGCCACACCAGCGGAAAGCTCAAGGACGTGGATCTGAACGGGGACGATTCGCCCGTGGTGCTCGTGTCGGTGCCCGAGATTGCCGCGTTCTCCCGCACCGAGGGACTGCGCCTACCGACGGAGGAGGAGTGGGAGTACGTGGCGCGGGGCGGGGACGCGCGGCTGTTCCCGTGGGGCGACGCCTGGCCTCCTCCCTCCCGCACGGAGGGCAGCGCAGCCAATCCCTTCGGCGTCCGCGATCTTGGCCGAGTGTGGGAGTGCTGCGGCGGAGCCGAGCTGCGCGGCGGCGCCTGGTGCATCTCGCGTCCGAGCCTCCTGCGCTGCGCAAAGCGGCTCGCCTACGATGACGGCGCGGGGGACCGGAGCGTCGGGTTCCGCGTGGCGTTGGACGCCCCGGAGTAGGCCTGGCCAGCGGCTCGCGGAGCGCCGCGGGTTCTACTCGAACTGCTTCGCGACCTCGCCGAGCGCTGCCTTCCGCGCCTCGAGCCCCTTCTTCTCCGCCTCGAGCGCGGGCCGCTCCTCGTCGGTCGCCGACGAGAGCTTCTCCTCCACCTTCCCGAGATGCTTGTCGAGGACGGCGAGCTGCGTGCGGATCTGGAGCGACATCTGCGGGCCGAAGACCTCCTCGATCACGAACTCCGACTCCCCGTCCGCCGTGCAGACCGCGCGGCCGTCGGGGTGGACCCCCGCGTCCTCGTAGAAGAGGACCACGCTCGGGCCCTGCCGGACGATCGGGACATACCGGTAGCTTATCACCCGGTCCGTCCCCTCGGCAGGCTTCCGCGGGTCTGCGTCGCAGCGGAAGGCCTCCGGCGCGATCCCCAGCTCGTCCACCGTGAGCGCGAACTCGCCGCCGTGCTTGTCGGCCCAGTCGCGCGCCCGCGCGCCGAGGACCTCGATCCGCGCGAGGCATCGCTTGCGCAGCTCCTCCTGGTGGCTCTCGATCAGCTTCGGCAGCGCGTACCCGATCGCGGTCGCCGCAGCGGCGCTCGCCCCCTTCAGCCCGAGCCCCGCCTCGATCGCCAGCTCGTCGGGCCGCTCGCACGTGATGAGGACGACGCCTCCCTCCGCGGTCCCCTTGCGGAACTCCTCCGGCGTCTCCTCGAAGAGCCGCGTGAGGAGCAGCTCGAAGAGGCCCGAGAGGTTCGCGTAGACGACCTTGCTCGCGGGGTCGGGGACCGCCTTGCGCGCCTCGAGATAGAAAGGCGACTTCCCGACGTGGTCCCCCGACTTGTACGTGTCGACGACCCGCTTCAGGCGGCCGACGTCGAGCGAGAAGACGAGGTAGCGATCGAGGAAGACGTACGACAGGCTCTTCTCCGACTCGCCGTAGAAGAGGGTCTCCTCCTGGTACGACTCGCTCTTCATCGCGTCCTCACCGAGCCAGTCCTTCGCCCAGCCGCCCTGCTTCACGCGCTCGAGGACCTTCGCGGCCGCCTCCCTGTCCTTGATCTGGAAGGCGAGGACGATGTCGCGCTCGCTCGTCTTCTGGCCGGGGGTGCGCAGGACGCCGAGGGCGGCCTCGTCGCCGAGCACCCCGAGGACCTCGGGGACCGGCGCGCCGAGCCGGTCCTCGACCTCGGTGAGGGTGCTGTCGAAGGACTCCTCGCCGCCGTCGGGGTCGATCGTCTCGAGCCGCTCCTTGAGGAAGGCGGAGAGCCGCTCCCAGAGCTTCGGCGGGTCGTGGAGGAGGATCGCGTCGACGTTGAGGGCGTCGGGGGGGAAGAGGCGGAGCGAGTCGAACTCCGCGGGGTCCTGGCGGATCGCCTGGTAGAGGTCGGCGCCGTCGGCGACGCCTGCGGAGAGGGCGAAGGAGGCGTGGTCGGCCTCGATGTGGCCGGCGAGCGCGATCGTCGTGAGGGAGCGGAAGCCGAACCAGGTCTCGAGCTTGTCGGTCTCCATTCGCTTGGTGCGGTCGAGGCCGCTGAGCCACGCGCCAACGATCCCCTGCGCGTCGGCGAAACCGAGGAGGAAGGGGGAGGTGCCGCCCTTCTCGCGTGCCTTCTGGAAGTGGGGGTTGTCGAGGAGGCTCGGGTGGGCGCCGCCCGCGCGGGCGTTCGCGAGGACGGAGGCGAGGTCCTCCTTCCGCGTCGAGAGGATCGCGGCGGTGCCGAGGACGGCGGCGTAGACGGAGTCGATGCGCGGCTCGGTGAGGCCGACCCAGACTTCGTACGTCTTGAACCCCTCGACCTCGCTCTCTCCGCGGAGGCGGTCTCCGACGATCTCGCGCAGCGACGCCTCGAGGAACTCGGGCGAGCGGACCTCGAGCTCGAAGATCATGCGGGGGTGGAGGCGGCCTCCATCGCTCTCGAGGCCGAGGAGGGCCCAGCGGAGGGCCTCGACCTCGCCGAGGAGGCCTTCGACGTGGAGGCCTGCGCGGTCGCGGGCGACGTTGACGAGGGCGTCCTTCGCGTCGACGAGGAGCTTCTCGCGGCGGGCTCGCTCGTCGTCGGAGAGGCCTTCGAGGGAGAGGGTGCGGAGGCGGCCCCAGGTCTCCTGGAGCGAGGTCATCTCGACGTAGGCGAGGGTGGCGCCGGGGAGGAACCCACGGACGTCGGGGGCGCCCTCGGGGACCGCGCGGGTCGCGAGGAGGAGGGCGGCGACGAGGAGGAAGGCAGCGCGACGCATCCCCTCGATTCTAACGAGAGGCGGGGGAATTCGCATCTCTCAGTGCGATTCGACCCGGCTGCAGTGCTCGACTCAAGGCAACCCGAAGCTCACGCGCAGGGCGCGGTCAACGTCGGCCATGACTGCGGCAGACAGGGCGCCCAGGCGGGCCGTCAGTCGGTCCTTGAGGATGGTCGAGATGTGGCCCGCGTCCACGATGGAGTCCTTGGCCAGGCCGCCCTCCCCTTTGGGCGCGAGGGCATACACGGGGAGGGGGCGTCCCCCGTGCGGGTCGCGGATGGCGGCGACCAGGGTCTCCCGGGAGAACCGGTTCCCAATGTCGTTCTGAACCACGACGACCGGTCGCTTCTTGTTCAGGCGCCCCCCGTAGGGGGTCGTGTCGAGCAGGTAGACCTCACCCCTGCGCACGTCTTCGTTGGCCACTCTTGCCCTCCTTCCTTTCGCCGCCGGGCCAGCTCGAGATGGCCTGCATCTCCCGGGTCAGCGACTCATCCGCCGCCACATTCGCCGGATCGGCGTAGTACTCGCGATAGGCCTGCTCCATGCGCCGCAGTTCGCAGTCGCGCTCATGCTCGACGAGGAGACGACGGATGGCCTCGCTTCGCGAGCCGCACTTCTTCGCCATCCGATCGAGGCGCGCGACATGCTCGGCCTCCAGCGAAACCGAAATCGTCCGTACCGATTTCATGTGCGTAATCCTGATGAGACATGGGAGACAGTATGACGAGTCGTCATATCGTGGTCAACATCGCCGCGCGCCGTGCGCGAGTTGCGCATCGTCCGCAGTCGTGGCGGCGGGAACGAAGCCCCGGGGGCGACCCCCGGAAAACCCTGCGAGCGGGCGCATCCCACGGAATGCAGCCCCGAAGGGGCGACCCAAGACAGCCCAGGGCGGAGCGAAGCGGAGCCCTGGGATCAGGCAATACATGCGAAATCGTAGCCCTGAAAGGGCGACACAACGCGCTTTGACCACGCCTCCCGAGCCGGCTACGATGGGGCCCCTCCGCACGCGCGCCGCCGCGGAGGCAGCACGGAGGAACAGGATGCTCTTCAGCGCCGAGAAGGCCTTCGACCACATTCGTGTGATGGCGAAAGAGATCGGCATCCGCCCGGGCGACTCGGGAGTCTTCGTTGTCGTCGACGGGAATTCCAATTGCCGTTGTTCGCGAGATCCTGGCGGACCGCAACAAGGAGGCCCGGACGCGCGAGCCTCTGGTCATTCTCCACGATCTGCGCGCGACCGTTCACGTGCAGACCGATCGTGTCACGGAAGAAATCGACGATGAGGAGACCCACGCACGGGTTGTCGCTCAGGTTGCCGAGACTCGCGAAGCCACCGTTGCCCCGGAAATCGGGGAAGGCCAGCGTCCGCTCGTCGAGCACGTGGACGAAGCCGCAGGGACCCGAGCGGATGGAACAGTCGGCGTGCCCGTTCGCGTCTGCCGTCGGGCGTGGGTCGGGACGGGCTGGACGCGACCGAGGTCGGCGGCCCAGCGCCTCTCGCCCCTCTAGACCCTCGGGGCGCGGAAGAACCGTTCCACCTCATCCAGGAGCAACGCGTCATCGAAGGGCCGGAACACGACGGAGCAGCAGAGCCCTTCGCGCAGCAGGAAGTGATCCCGTGCGAACATCAGTTCACGCCAGGGCGTGATGGCGAGGATCGGCACGGAGCGATCGCGCGCGACGGCGGCCACTCCGCGATAGGGATCGAGACCGTCGGGTCCTTCCAGGGTCGTGTCGCAGACGATGAGCGGTGGGGCGACATGCCAGATCCAGGCCGTCGCCTGCTCCGCCGTCGCAAACGACATTACGCCAGCGCCACACGCCTCCAATGCCGTATCAAGCAGTGCCCGCAGCCGCGGGTCCTCCGTGATGGCCAGGCACAGGCCGCGCGCCAGGCGGGGGGAGCTTGATTGCCTGTCGTACATGGGCGCTACGGGCCTCCGGGCGTCTGGATCTCGACCTTGGAGGCGAAGACGGGTGCGACCCCGTAGCCGTGGCACCCGCCGGCGTACTCCATGCGCCGGATGCCGTCTCCGTCGCCGTCGGCGGCGTAGAAGTCGCGTTCGCCCGTCTCCTCGTACTCGCTCTGCTGGATCCCGCTTGCGTCGACCCCCTGCACCCAGAACCGCTTGAATCGCTCGATCTCCTTCGCGTCCTTCTCGAGCAGGATCACCTCCCGCATCGCGCCCACTGCGGCGCCCACATCCATCGGCGTGTACTGTGTGACCGCCGCCCCTACTTGGGAGCGATACACCCCCGTGCGGTCGTCCCAGAGCGCGCGGTTCATGAAGGCATACGCCTCGACCGCCGCCTGCCTGTAGCGCTCGTCCTTCAGGAGCTTGTACGCCTCCAGCAGGCCGCGGATCGCGAACCCCTGCGCGAGGAGCGTGCGCGGGCCATCCGACGCCCGCCGCGCGTCGAAGTCGTACTCGTCGGGGAACGACCCATCCGGTCCCGCGAGCGCCGCGAGCATCCAGTCCGCCTGGTCCTTGAGCATCTGCCTGGCCAACGCTGCGTTCTCCGGTTCGGCTCGTTCGAGCGCGCGGGCGTAGTTCGCGAGCGCGACCATCAGCATCCCCATGTCGCGTGTCGAAGCCTGTCCGCCAGGGCCCGCACCCGGACTCCACCCCGATGCCATCCCACCATCGGATCGGCGATGCATCGAGGCGATGTTTTGGAGAACGATGTTCGCGAGCCCTTCCGCCAGCAGGATGTACTTCCTCTCCATCACGGAGCCGTCATATGGGGGATGATCGCCGAACACCCGATTCCAGTTCGTTCTCCATGGCCCCGGTTGCGACGGATCGGCGAACGAGTAGTACTGCGACAGGCCCCACAGGAGGGAGGCCTGGTCGAAGAGCTGGCTCGACGCGTCCTCGACCGAGAAGGCCTCCGGGCGAGGCGGGAGGTCGCCCGCGAACCGAAGGTTCACCCGGATCCGGTGCGGGAAGTAGGAGGAGCCCGGCTGGAAGTGCCGCGGATCGACGCCGCCGAGCTTCCGCCCGTCGTACAGCATCGCCCCCTTCAGCATGAGCATCTTTCCGACGGCCATCAGGTTCAGCATGCACCCGCGGAACCCCTCCTCCGGGTCGTTCCCCAGGTACTGCCCGCCGTGGTGCGCGCCGCGGAAGAAGTACTCCATCCACAGCGCCTGCTTCATCAGGGTCTGGCCTTCGGCCCCGAGGTCGATCACGGGCTCCATCCCGTCATGCCCCCAGCGCAACGTCAGGAAGTCCTCGCGGTAGTTGACCCGGTAGTGCCACATGTCGTTCGTCGATGTTCCCATGCCCGAGGGGCGTGCCGAGAGACCGTCCCCGTACATGCGCTTCAGGTCATCGTCCCGCAGGACATTCTCCGTGCTCTCGAACCCGGTCCCCTTGTCGACCTCGCGCACGTAACAGGGGTCGCCCTCCGCGTACTGGAGCATGCAGGGCGAGGCATCCTCGAACCGGCGCGGGAATCCCGTGCGGGCCTGGTACATCGGGACGATCTCCTGGAGGAGGACGCCCTTGTTCGAGCGCACGTACTCCACGCGGTTCCGGTTGTCGCTCGCGCGCCCCTCGCGGAGGGCCCACTCGCTCACGTACGGGCTGAAAACAACGTGGAGGCCGAGGCGGCTCTCCGTGACCAGCGCGGACATGTTGTACCGCGAGTACCAGTACGACTCGACCGTGGTCAGGTACTGGAACTCCTTGTCGTCCGGCATCGCGATGTGGTCGACGAGCGCCTGCTCGAAGAAGGGGAAGCTGCCGATCTGCATCTCGGAGGCCAGGTACATCGCTTCCGCGGCGCGGAATCGGTGGTCCGTCACCCTCGCCGAGATGGGAGAGCGGTAGCGCTCGAACTTCGGCGGCGCAGAACCCGGCAGCGGCTCGGGACGCTCCGCGCCGAGGTGGCGGTCCTGCGTCGAGAGCCTCGTGCAACCGAGCGGAATCAGGCACGCCGCGAGCACGGCACCTGCAATCCGGAGCCTGGTTCTCATGACGTCTTGCATGTGGATCCTCTGCGGCTAGAAGGTTACCGTGACGCCGAAGTTCACCATCCACTCGGGCGAGGGGCCCCTCTCCGGCTCCAGGACCCGGTACGCCGGACTCACGAAGAGGCGTACGTTGGGCGTCGGCACGTAGATGAGAGAGGGGCTCACGTAGAGCGCGTGCCCGTGATCGAAGTCGGGCCTCCCCGTCGTGAACAGGACCATGTTCCCGCCCGCGTCCATGATCGGCCCGCCGGTGGCCGGGTCCCTCACGGGATGCATGATCATCCCTGGGAACTTCTCGTTCCCCTTCCACAGCCCGAACACGCCGAGGTCGAGCGTCAGGTGGTCGCTGGCCGTCGGCGGGAGGGTGTAGGAAACCCCGTACTTCAGCTCGTTCCCCGGCGTGATGCCGTTGTCAGTGTCGGCGAGGAAGTCGAAGATGGCGCCGGCATGGATCGCGCTGCGCTCGAACTGCCGCGTTGCGCCGAAGCCGATCCGCGCCCCCCACGCCCCGTTGCCGGGCTGGCCGGGGCGGGGGAAGAGGCGCTCGCCCTGCTTCGCGCTGAAGACGTCGATTGCCGGATTCATCGGCAAGAGGCCCGACACCGCCATCATCGGCGCTCCGTTGACGAAGATCGTCTGCGATTCGTCGAACTCCTGGTCGTCCTCTGCGGTCGGGAAGATCACGCCCAGCATTGTCGAGAACGTCAGGGGGCCGTTCCCCTGGTCAATCCACTTCTTCTTGAACGTGAGCGACATGTCCCCGAAGCCCGCGCCCGATCCATCCATGGTCATGGTCATCGGATCGATTCGGAAGGGGTGTCCCGTTCCCTTGGTCTGCTGGAATTTGTAGGGGAGGTTGAGAGTGGCCGTGAGGTCGTGGATGCCCGCGATCTCGAAGCCGTAGGCGAGATCCACGTTGAGTTGGAGGAAGTCGACTTTCACCTTGTTGAAGAAGAGCGCGTAGAAGTCGTCGCTCCCGAAATCGCCGGGGTTGCGCCCGATGTTCGTGCTCACGCCGAACCGGAATGCCCCCGGCGGGAGCGTATACCCGTGGAAGGGCCGCACGGGCTCGTAGAGCGGAGGAATCGCCTGCTCGATCTGATCGACGATCCGGAAGCGCTCCTCCCGAAGGTAGTCGGCGTGCTCGCCGAGTTTCAGGAAGTCGTTCTCGCGATCGTCGTCACGAGCGTCCTTGAGATTGGGGGGCTGGGACTTGCCGCTCTCTTCGGCTCGGAGCGCCGTCGCCGCACATGCGAGGACGACCCCCGCAGAGAGGGCCGCCAACATCCATGCTGCCTTCATGGTTTCCTCTTCTCAGCGAAATCGAGGTTGATCTCGGTGGCTGCGCCGACCTTGACGTCGATCTCGACGCTCACGGGCTTGTACGCTTCGTGCCACGCACGCAGCGTGTAGTGCCCGGGAGGGACGCCCTGGATCTCGAAGTGCCGGTCGGCACCGGGGCGGGCGAAGAACGGATGCTCGAGGACGAGGATCCACGCGCTCATCTGCGAGTGGATGTCGCATCCGACGTGGAAGATCTCGGCCTTCTGGAAGGTGACGGTCTGCGTACTCCCGCCGGTCTGTGCGATGTTGAACTCGGCATTCTTGATCGATTGGGTGTGCACGTTGTGGAGGATCGCGTCGGAGTTGCGTACCTCCAGGGGCGCACCCACGGTCAGGACCACCACGTGGGGGACGTACGTGATGTCCTTCTGCGCCAGAACGACGGGGGGAACCGCGACGGCGTCGCCGTCGACGGGATGTGCCGCCTTGAGCCCCTCGCCGACGAGGTAGACCACCGCATCGCCCGCCACGACCCCCTTGGGGGCCTCGCCGCCGGCGAAGAGGACGCTCCCTTTGACCGTGCCGGCTTGCGGGGGCGACCCCGAGTCATCGGCCATCGCAAGCGCAACGAGGAGGGCCACGCCGAGGACGTATAGGCATGCGAGCAGCTTGATCACATCGATTCTCCCCAGGTTCGGGTCCCGACGGAGCGAGGCGACCCGGGCCGGGCGGGCCGCCTCGCTCGTCTTGCCGCGGGCTCTTACACCCCCCGACGACATCCCACTGGACTGAGCAAGCGTCGCTCCGGAAGGGACGCCGATTCCGTGAAATACGCCTCCTGACCCGGAACCCGTGCGAGCGCATTGGATTCGAGCGCGGCGGATCTCGCACCAAGCCCGCGTCCTGTGGGCGGTCGCTGGTCAATCCGGCGACGGCGGGCGCGATCCCGCTGGGCATTCCCCTCTATCTCCTTGGGGGCGGATGCCTTCGCGGGGGTGGTCAGGATTTGACCCCCGCAGTCCCATTGACCATCGCGACAGCGGCAACGAAGGTCAGGCCTCGGGCTTGTCGTCCGTCGCGAGCCGGAGCCGGGACTTGAGCGTGTTGCGCGCCACTCCAAGGATGCGAGCGGCTTCCGAGAGGTTTCCGCTTACGCTGCCGAGCACGTACTCGATGTAGCGCCGCTCGATCTCGACCAGGGGCGGCATGACGCCCGGTCCGAGGACGACTTGACGGCGCAAGAATCCCTCCGCGTGGAGCTCCCCCGGCAGGTGCTCCGCCCCGACGCTTCCCGTCTCGCACACGATGGTCGCTCGCTCCAGCACGTTCTTCAGCTCCCGGACGTTTCCGGGCCACGGATAATGGAGGAGGACCTCTTCCGCCGCGGCCGAGAGCCGCAGCTCGCCCTTCCGCATGATGCGCGAAGAGCACTCCAGGAAGTGGCGGGCCAGGAGGATGATGTCCCTTCCGCGGTCGCGGACCGGCGGCACCTGGATCTGAAAGACGTTCAGGCGGAAGTAGAGGTCCTCTCGGAAGGCGCCCGAGCGGACCCGCGCGGGCAGGTCCTGGTGGGTCGCGGCGATCACCCGGACAGAGGTGCGAATCTCGCGGCGCCCGCCAAGGCGGCGGAACGGCTGGCCCTCGAGCACGCGGAGGAGCTTCGCCTGCAGCCCCGGCCTCATCTCCGCGATTTCGTCGAGGAACAGCGTCCCGCTGTCGGACATCTCGAAGAGGCCGATCTGGGTCTCCCGTGCGTCCGTAAAGGCGCCCTTCTCGTGGCCGAAGAGCTCGCTGTCGAGCAACTGCTCGGAGAACGTGCTGCAGTTCACCTTCACCATGGGCCCCCCGCTCCGCGGCGACAGCCGATGGATGACGTCGGCCACGACTTCCTTTCCCGTGCCTGTCTCTCCGACGACGAGCACGGGCGTCTCCACGACGGCGACCTTGCGCACGCTCTCGGCAAGGGTCCGCATGGAGGGGCTCTCTCCGATCAGCTCTGCGACTCCGAGTCGGGACTGTTGCTCGCGGGAGAGCCGTTTGACGTCCCGGCGGAGACCTCGATGCTCGAGGGCCTTGTCGATCAGGAGGTGCAGCTCCTCCAGCTCGAACGGCTTCATCAGGTACTCCGAGGCGCCGCGCTTCATCGCATCGATCGCGGTCTGCACCTCGGGAAACGAGGTCATGACGATCACGACGGTCTCGCCGTCGAGCCTGGTCACGGCATCGAGGACCTGGAGGCCGGACCCGTCCGGAAGCCGAATGTCCGCGAGGACGAGGTCCACTTTCCACTCGTCCACGCAGCGCAGGGCCTCGGCAATCGTTCCGACCGCCCGCACTTCGAATCCCCGCCGCCGCAGCGAGGTGAGGACCGAGGCACGGATGACAGGGTCGTCTTCGACGATGAGGCTGCTCACGGTCATCGCTGGACCCCCAGAGCGATCGGGAAACGGGGTCTCCGCACGTCGGGGATGGTCAGCGTCATCGTCGTTCCCCCGCCCGGACGGGCCTCAGCGCGGATCTCCGCGTCATGATCGGCCGCGATCCGGCGGCAAATGGCCAGGCCGAGGCCCGTTCCGTCGGCCTTCGTGGTGAAGAAGGGCTCCCAGATGCGGTTCGCGAGCTCGGGTGGGATGCCGCCACCCCGATCCGAGACCTTCATGACAACTCCCGACGGCTCGCCACGTCGAACCTGGATGAGGACCTCTCCGCCGCCAGGCATCGCTTCCGCCGAGTTCAGCACGAGGTTGATGAGGAGGTGGCGGAGCTGGTCCGGATCGCCCATCACCGTCCCGACGCCGTCACCGACGCGCGCTTCGAGCGCGACGCGTCTCCGCCGGAGCTCCGGCTGGAGGAGCGCCACCGTCCCGGAGACCACCTCTGGCAAGGCGACCTCCCGCATCTGGGGATCCGGGTGCCTGGCCATGCGCGAGAAGGAGCGCAGGAAGCGCGCCAGACGGTCCACCTCCCCGACGATCGCAGAGAGCAGGGGCCCGCATCGCGAGCAGGCGTCAGGCTCCTCGCGGCACACCTGGATCGCGGTCTTGATCGCCGCGAGCGGGTTCCCGATCTCGTGCATCACGCCGGCCATCATCTGTCCGAGGGAGGTCAGCTTGTCGACGCGCGCGAGGCCCGTCTCCAACGCGTGGAGGGACTCCCGCTCTCGCGCCAGCGTCGTCTCGACCTGCTCATTCCATCGCTTCAGGCGCGCCTGCGCGTCCCGAAGGCGTCCGACCATGGTGTTGAAGTCATTGGCGAGGTCCTCGATTTCGTCGCCAGTCGTCACGACGACCGGACGGGACATGTCTCCGCCGATGATGCGCCGGGTTGCTTGCCGAAGCCTGACGATGGGTCGCGTGACGTAGACCGCCACGAGGAGGCCCAGCACGGTCGCCACGGCGATCGTTCCCCCCAGCAGGACCAGGATGAAGCGGCTGACCTCCCGCACAGGCCCCTCGATCAGGACCCGTGGGGAGGCGATCACCAGCGTCCAGACGGTCGGGTCGGGCCCGCCCACGCGGAGGACGGAGGTCGACAGGAGCGAGTTGGAGAACTCGAGCTGCCGTGCGTCGGGACCGCTGCCCAGGATCGCGGTGACCTCCTCGAGGCCAAGGTCCTGGCGCAGGTTTCGACGCCGCTCCCACGCGCACTCGGCCTGCCGCGCCTTCGAAGGGCCCCGGCATCCGAGGTATCGCCCGCTCGCATCGACGAGCCACGCCTCGCGATCCTCGGGCAGAGGACCCAGGGCCTCCAGGAGGTGATCCGCGCAGAGACTGACGGCGACGGATGCGCGGGGTCCGTGCCCTTCCACCGCGGCGACGAAACGGACGACGTCAGGATGGGAATTGGCTTGCGCACCTTCGCGTTCGGCGACGTCCTGGACCTGGACGGAGACCTGGCCGGAGTCGGGCGGCGCGCAGCCGCATGCCCCGCCGTCCGTCACGAGCGTGGACCCCGCTGGCAGGACATCGAGCCGGACGAGTTCCGTACCGCTCGGCCAGACGCAGCGGATGCCGCAGTAGGCGGCCCGGATCCGCGAGAACCGTGCGAGGTCCTCTCCGACGTGTCGTTGAAGCTCCCCGAGGCTATTGCCGGTCGGCGTGTCCGTCCGGACGAGGTCAGGGATGGCGCCGAAGCAGGCGAGGAGTGCGGCGTCATCGCGTGCCCCGTCGAGGACCCCTTGGAGAGTGCGTGCCTTCGAAGCCGCATCGAATTCGACCTCGCGCGCGGCGCGGCCCCGTAGCGCAGCGCGCATCTGCACCGCCACGGCCAAGCCGATGACGGCCGGGGGCAGTGTGGCGAGGACAACGATGGGGACGAGAAGCTTGGTGCGAAGGCCGACCCTTTGCAGCTTCCGCGTCCAGGCGCGGGCTGGCCGGGCGACCGCGGGCGCATCGGGCTCCCTCTCGACCCTCCTTGTTGACATCGGCTCTCCGCGGTAGGCGCCTGACCGTGGTGGGAGGCAGGTTGCCATGGAGGCGGGGCGTACCGGTGTGGCGGGTACTCCTAGATGTCCCGGAAGGAGGACATCCATCGCAATGAAACGGATCCATCTTGGCGCGGAGGGCGAGGCGTCTTGACGCGACATCAAGCGCTCGATAGCGTGTAATCATGCGCGTCGTGGGATGGATCCGTTACGTGCTTCCGCTCGTCCTCTGCCTCGCGACGAGCGCCGAGGAACCGCTGCCCAGGGGCGCGATCGCGCGGCTCGGGATGCCCGTGCAAGGATGGGAGGGTGGCGTCTTGGGCGTCGCGTTCTCCCCCGACAGTCGGGCGCTGCTGGCTTCCTCCGCGGACGGCGGATTGCGCCTCTGGGACCTCGGGACCCAGCAGCCTCTCTGGGAATCGAAGGGTTCTCCGCGGCAATCCATCGCCTTCTCCCCAGACGGGAGCATCATTGCGAGCGCGGGGGAGGACGGAGTGGTCCGCCTGATTGATCCGAAGACTGGGAAGCAGACGCGCGTCCTCGAAGGGCACGCCGCGCCCGTCTTGCGTCTCGCGTTCGACCCTGGCGGAAAGCTCCTCGCCTCGGCTGACATGTCCGGGGCCGTGCGCGTATGGGACGTCGCCGATGGCTCCACGCGTTCGAACTGGTCCGTCGGAGGCCAGATCGTCTGGGATCTCTCCTGGTCAGAGGAGGGCTCGACCCTGGACTCAACCTGGGCGGATGGGACCGTGCGGATCCTTGACTCGTCGACGGGGGAAGAGCGTGCGAGATGCACATGCGATATCCCCCTGCGCACGGCGATGGCCCTCAGCCCCGATGCACGGCTCGTCGCCTCGGCCGAGGAGGGTTTCGCGGTCCGTTTGTGGGATGCCACGACGGGCAAGGAGCTCGCCGCATGGATGGGGCACGAAAGGTGTACCCATTCGGTCGTCTTCTCTTCCGACGGTCGCTTGGTCGCCTCGGCGAGCAAGGACCGTACTGTCCGCTTCTGGGAGGTCGCCAGCGGTCAGTGTGCCCTCGTGTTTCCCCTTCCGGAGTCTCTGGTGTGGTCCGTCTCATTCTCAACCAATCGAGCGCTCCTGGCCGCGGGCCTGCAAGACGGAACAGTAGTCCTATACGACTTGCGAGGCGCACAGGTGTCCGCGGCCTCCATGGAAGACGCCTGGAAGGCCCTGGGGGCGCCGGACGCGGCGGGTGCAATGGGCGGAATCGAATGGTTAGTCTCACATGGCGACCGCGGTGCCGAGGAGCTCGGTGCGCGACTCCTCGCCTTCGACGAAGCCCACGTGCGGGGGTGGATCGACGCCCTCGACGACGATGAGATCAAAGTTCGCGAGAAGGCGACAGAGGAATTGACCCGCGTCCGCATCGCGGCGGGCAATCTACTGCGCGATGCCTTGGAGCGATCCGCGTCCGCCGAGGCTCGGGCTCGAATTCGGGCGATCTTGGAGGCGACCTCGATGCCGCCGTACTCTGACGAGACGCTCCGTGCGGTGCGAGCGGTGGAGGCGCTCGAGCGGATCGGCACGGAGCCCGCGCAGCGGGTCCTCCGCGAGATCGCCAAGAGTCCACATGTTGCCCCGGAGGCTGGCGCCGCCGCATCGGCCCTCCGCAGGCTGGAGACCGTTCGCGGTCGCTGAACGCGTTCGGCGTGTTCGTGGTTCTCTGCCTCTCCAATGCGCAGGGCGGACCCCAGGGCGACGCCGCCCTGGCGCCGCGGGTTCCCCGAGGCCCTATCGCTCCGCTGCGAGAAGGACTTCGCTCGTCTTGACCTCCTGCGCACGGACAAGGACTGTCGCCGTCGTCCGCTTCCAGCCGCGCTTGTCTACGGTAAGGGTAGCGACCCCTTCCTTCAGGTAGTCCAGCTCGAAACTGCCCATCACGTCGGACTCGCAGCAATCGATCGGGCCCCCTCGCTTGTCCACGTCGTCCTGATACGCCCTGACCACGGCGCCCTCGACGGCGAGTCCGCGGATGTCGCGGACCCTTCCTTGGATCCGCCCCCCGGGCACGAACTCGAGGGCGAGCATGTTCCGTCCCTTCGCAAGGACAGCCGATCCTCGATAGATGGCTTTTCCGGGGACCCTGGCCTCGACCTCGTAGGACCCTGGCTGAAGTTCGACTCTGTCCTTGGCGAACATGGTCACAGCATCCCGTCCGGGATCGGTGGGCGTGAATCCAATCATCCGCTGGCCCGTCGCATCGCCTGTGCCGTCCCCGCTCACCAGGATGTCGACGACGGCGGGACCCGAGTCGCGGTCGAGTCGGATGCGGATCTCACCCAGATCGGCGGCGCGCCTCAACTCGAAGTCCTGCGTGCGATGGAAGAACCCTGGACACTTCGCCCACAGCGACCAGGACAAGGGTGACTCCGGTAGTCCGTCGAACTCGAAGGTCCCGTTGTCGCTCGTCGTCGCCTTCTTGAAGTGGATGCCTCCGGGGGCGAATCCGAGAGATACCGAGGCGTCCTTCACCGGCTGTCCAGCATCATCGACGACGGAACCTTGGAGCACGCTCCCGCGCTCGAGCAGGACCATGGTGTGCCGCTCGCGCTGGAGAAGAGGCTCGTTGACGAGCGTCGGTGCGAACCCCTTGGACTCGATCCAGATTGGGGCCGGAGTCGAGTTCAAGGCGAGCACTCGAAACTCATTCTCGCAGACATGCGTGATCCTGAAGTTCCCTCTCGACGCGACGGCAATGGCCGTGACCGGCTGCCCAGTCGGATCGAGGGCCTCCCCATCGACGGAGTAGATCGGGCGTGACCATCGGATCCTCACGATGCCGATGGAGACTCCAGGGCCGGCCGGCCCTGGATGGATCAGGGTTGCCGCGTCGCCTCGGACGAGCGCCACGCGAGCCCCGCTCGTCGACCTGAATGCCAGAGCTGCCGCCACGGAGACTCGGCACTCCCGTTCAGGAGCAGTGACGCTCAACTCGAATGCGCCGCTCCACGAGGTCTGCGTCGTCCCCAGCGCTGCTCCGTCCATCTCGGAAGCAAGATCGACGCGAGCGTCGGAGACAGGGCGGTCGTACTCATCCAACACGATGCCCGAGACTCGGAGTGCGCCGAGGCACGAGGACCGCTCAGGTTCGTCCATCGGCATCCGGGGGAGGCACGATGGAAGGGAGGGGACCTGAACGGATATGCCATCCGGGTCCGCGCGCGGACACCGATGACGGCACTCGGGCTCGTGTGCGAACCGGACGGCAAGGGCTCCTGGCAGCGCGAAGGCGAACAGCACTGCCATGGCCGGTCGCCATGCGGAACTGCGCTCGCGAGTGTCCGACCGCATCGTCAAGACTCCGCGCGACATGGACGCCAGGCATCCCTCTTCGTCGCTTCCAGTGGACGACCCACGGGGATCCGCCGCCCACCGCAACCATATCGAGCCACGGCGAGCACGTCAAAGAGATCACCGGGTGCCCGGCCCGAAGCAGGGCAGACCATCTCAACGAGACCGACCGATCCTCTGAACGCGCCGCGGGGTCTCCCCTCGGTCATCGGAGCGCCTGGAGAAGCGGGCGTGGTTCAACCGATGGCGTTTCTCGGTGACACCGATTCACGGGCCTCGTAATCGTAGTCGTAATCGTAGTCGTAGTCGTTTTGGCCTGAACGATTACGACTACGATTACGAACGGGGAGAATCTGTGACCCCGATCTGAACCTTACCGAGAAGCGACCTGGCGACCAGCCCACTACCACGGGTGAGACGCGCCCGTGAGCTTGCTGATCTGCTCGATGAGTTCGAGCTGACACACCGGGCAGTACCGGTCATCGGCGCGGTGGTTGTTCATGAAGCAGTCGCCCGAAGGAACGACGAAGCGGCCCGTGTCTTGACCATCCACGACTTCCACCCGCGGGAATCGGCCGCGGGGGACGAAACCGTGATCGACGAGTGGCTGCCACTTTGGCTCGGGGGTCGCCCGAGGCTCCAGGTTGGCGCCGTCCAGGTCGCCCGCGAGCGCGTCGTCGTATTCGTCCGCCAGCCGAGCGAAGGCGTGCCCGACCTCGTGCAGGACGCTCTCGGGCGTAACACGCGCCTCCCGACCTCGCGTCACCCCCGAGACGCCGGGCATGAGCTCGTCCTTCGACACGAACCGCAGCAGGAACGTGCCGTCCAGGAGCGATGCGCCCACCCCCAACGGGACGGGCCGTCCGTGGGCGTCGTAGGCCCGCAGCCTCGGCGCACCGCTCGACAGGTCCTCCTCGTACTCCGAGGCCAGCCGCAGGAAGAAGAACTCCCGGTAGCGGTCGAACGGCGACTCGGAGAAGACGCACTCGCCGATCTCCGCCACGTCCATGTGGCTCTCACCGGGATCGACCAGGATGCCGATCCTCGCGTGTTCCCCCTCGACGAATGGGACGGGGCTGCCTCCATCATCGAAGAACCCGGGCGGATAGGGGGCGTTGAAGCGCGTCAGCGTTCCTTCCCCGCGGAGTCGCCGCTCGATCTCGCCGCGGGCCTCCGGCCGGCGATCGAGCAGGTCTGCGACCTGCGCAGGTCCGAATGCGCGGTCATCGAGAGCGAAGGCCGCCTCCAGGGCCGCGAGGAGTGTCCTCGGGTGCGTGGCCGTTGTCGCCGTCGCGACCAGCGAGGTGACGGCCCGGGGGTCGCCCCGACGCCCGAGAGCCAAGGCCGCCACAGCGCGAACCCGCTCGTCGGGGTCCCTGAGCAGCCCCAGGAGCGCCGCGTATGCCTCCTCTCCGGCCGCCCGCGCGAGGGCCTGGGCGGCGCGGATGCGCAGGCCGGGGTCGAGCATCGCGGGGATGGCCCGGGCGATCATCGAGGTCGCCTGCAATCCGCCGATCCTCTCCAGGGCGCGAAGCGCGGCGTTCTGCAAGAAGGGCTCGCGAGAGGCAAGGGAGTCTCCGAGGAGGGGGAGGGCCTCCTGCGAACGCATCCGCCCGAGCAGTTCAACCGCGGCAACTCGAACGAAGAGATTGGAGGGGAGGCGCCCCGCAACGAGGAGGGCGGTGATCGCATCGCCTTCCAGCTCGATCGTCTTCTTCCCGAGCGCGTCGAGCCATGCCCCGTCCTCGAACACGAGCGCGCGGCCGAGCGCGGAGAGGAACGTGTCGAACGAGACTCGAACGCCGTCGACGAGGACGAAGAACTCCCCCTGCCGCGGCGCAGGCGGGGGAGGGGCTTCCCTGGAAGGCTCGGGGCGTTCGATGGTGCCGCGCGACTCCGGCTGCGCCGGCTGGGGAGCGGCCCTCGACGTCGTTCGTTTCGGCGGTCGGCGCGGGTCAGGGATCAGGAGCGCACCGAGAAGTGCCAGCAAGGCCAGTGCCACGGTCCACCGCGGGATGTTCATGGTCGCCTCTCTCCGCATCGGAACTAGGACTCCGAAGGCAGCCCTGCCGAGGATCCTGGAACCTCGCGCGCGCATCCCGCGGCGAGGGGATGGTTCCTCCACTGGCTGAGAATGTCCCGGTAGGCTCCCGAAAATCCCCTGCGTCGGGGCCCCGAGGCCGAGGACATGTCGGTGCCTGGCACGTCGGACCCACAGGAGTCGCAGTTTCGTGGACTAGACGAGGGCGGACGGGACATGAAGTGAGGAGGCTCTTGTCGACCTGGAAGAGCGCAGTTTGGCGATCAGGGGTGTGCCCCCGGCGAGCAATCGTCACCCCGCCTTGACGACCTTGGCCAGGGAGGTGCCGCTTCGCACCATGCCCTCCGCGTGGAGCAATTCGGGCTGGACTGCTGTAGGCGACGGACCGTCTCCCGCTGCATCGACCCCGGGTTGCCTCTCCTCGTCCCAAGCGGAGGGTCTCGGCGCGAGTATCGGGCGTGTCGTGCCTGCTGGGGGAGAAGTGAAGTCCGACCCGTGCGTCGGTCAGGACCGCGCCGCATCATTCATATGCCTCCTTGAAGAGCACAAGGACGCCCTCTACGCCTTCGCGAAGTCCCTCATCTGGAACAAGGAGGGAGCCGAAGACGCGCTGCAGGACGCCGTGTTCGCGGCCTTCCGCGCCTTCGACACCTTCGAGCTGGGGACGAACTTCAGGGCGTGGATGTTCCGCTTCTTGATGAACACGATCTACAACCTGAACAAGAAGACCAGGCGAAGCATCGAGGTCCCGCTCACCGAGCAGGATGCCCAAGTCCTGGAGTCGCCGAATCCACCCAACCTTGGGCCGAGGCTCCTCCAGGACCCGACCGGATACCTGGATCTGGTGTCGGATCCCGTGAAACGGGCCGTCCTGGGCCTTCCCGAGTCTCAACGAATCGCGTTTCTGCTGCGCTCCGTAAACGACCTCTCTTACAAGGACATCTCCCGCATCATGGGGGCGCCCTTGGGAACGGTCATGAGTCTGTTGAGCCGGGCCCGCGTCAGACTCCGCGCGGAATTGATGGATTTCAACTCGGATGCCGGGAAATCTCCCCGGTGATGGAGAGGAACTCGTGATGGACTGCACGACGGCCGGGGACTGCCTGACCCCGTACATCGACAACGAGCTCGAGCCCGACGTGAAGCAGCGGCTCGTAGAGCACCTCGGTGTGTGTGGAAAGTGCCGAGAGAGGTTCGAGGGGGATCTGCGATTTGAGCGAACCATCGCCCTGCGATTCCCACGCGAAGAGATGCCGCAGGAGGTGTGGCACCGCCTCCAGACCCGAGTCAGAGCGCGTGCGCACGGGCGACGACGCGGCCTCCTGCTGGCGTTCGGGATCGCCGCGGCCGCAATGGCGCTCTTTGCCGTGGGCCTCTTCCGGGCGACAGACGTGCGCAAGCCGGACCTGGAGCAGGCCGTGCTCGACCTGCATCGCCGCCTCGAGGCGGGGGTGGAGGTGTGCGAGATGTGCCCCATCTCCCCCAAGGGGACGAGCGAATTCCTGGAGGGCCAGGTCGAAACGCGGACGTTCGCCCACCGCGTCGCTCAGACGCTCGACATCGGCGCTCACCACTACAAGTTCGTGGGGGTCGCAACCGTGCGGATGATGGAACACCAGTTCACCTGCCTGGAGTACGAGTGCTGCGGGGAGCGGATCTGCGTTGTGGCGATGCCTTCCAAGGACATGGACCTCTTCCCGGGGATGCAGGCCGCGCTCGCGCGCGCCCAAGGGACGATTACGGACACCCAGGGCACCACGAATTTCGAAGCGGAGATCATCGGAGAGTCTTTGGTCTGCTTCGTCGGGAAGCACCCCCTCGAAGACCTGGCGGTCGCCTACGCGGGGAGATGAACAGCTCGACCGCGATTGTGGTTGTGATTCAAGTCGGACCCCTGTTGGAGTGGTTGGAGTGATGAGACACTTGCTGGTGTTCGCGACGTCGGTCGCAATCCTCGGAACCTATGCCCTGGCCGAAGACGGCCCCAATCGTCAGCCGCTGCAAATCTCGATCGCCGTGAAGGGACTCGAGAAGGGCTGCTGCGACGAGGCCGTACAGAAGGCCCTTTCCGGGATTCCCGGCGTGAAGGCCGTGCGGATCGAAGAGACCACGGACGGGAAGAGCGCCGTGATCTTCCCCGATGAGGACGCCAAGCCCCGGTTGGCGGCGATCTCCAAGGCGCTCGAGGGGGCCGCCACGGCGATGCACGCCCGCGGGATGGATGTGAAGTACGAGGTGGACCGCGACCGCTTCCGAGTCACCGACGAGGCGACCTTGGTCGTGGCGTCCTTCGACTCGAATGCCATCCAGACTTCGCTGGCACGCGTGAGGGGCGTGAATGGCGCGTCCGTGGAGTCTCGGGCGGGCGCGCTCTACGTACGGCTGCGCATTGCACCCGACGCGCCGGTGCGGTTCATCGACCTGGTGAACGCTGCGAAGTCGGCGGGCGGAGAGGTGACGGACCTGGTCCTCGCCCCCGCGGCTGGCGATCCGACCGTCGTACCCCAGGCCGAGGCGCAGCCTGCCGCCGATCCGCCGCGCCCGAGCGCTGGTGGCTGCTGAGGGGGCAAGTAGCGCGGGACCGTTGGTCCCACTCGATCCCCTCGGGGGAACGCGTTCGATTGCGCCCCCGAGGGGACCTTCCCATGGACGATCACCCGCTCCGGCGGAGGCGGGCAGCCGGGCGGGTCAAGCCTCGATGGTCACGAACTCTCGGAGCCGCAAAGGCATGCCGCGCCGCAGCGAGGGCGGGTTCACGTTGATCGAGGTCAGCCTCGCGATCGCGATCCTCGCCCTCGTGATGGCCCTCGCCTATGGGGTCCTCCACGCGAACCTGACGGCCGCCGATCGAATCGAGAAGGTCCTCCGCCGCGTGGAGAACGGGCCCGCCGTCCTGCACGCGGTCGAGCAGGACCTGCGATGCGTTCTCCGCGTGCAGGACAATGCGAAGCCCACCTTCGTCGGGAAGCTGGGATCGGGCGGACAGGATGAGGGCCGGGTCGATTTCATCTCCACCCGCGACGGGTTCGATCCCGAGAGGCAGAAGGTCTGCGACTTCTGCGAGACCGGCTTCCGCGTGGAGCGGAACAGCGATGGCCCCGACCAGGGGTTCTACACGCTGTATCGCCGCTTCGACCCCTTCCTCGACAGCGAGCCTCTCGAGGGGGGCGTGCTCATCCCGATCTGCACCCGCGTGAAGCGCTTCCACCTCCGCTACTCCGATGGGAGCGACTGGAAGGAGGAGTGGGACGACAAGCAGGCGAACGCCTACCCGAAATCCGTCAAGGTGACCCTCGAGATCGGCTACGACGACGGCGAGGACGGGAACACCGAGTTGACGAGGTTCACGACCGTCGTCCCCCTTCCGCCGTAGGACTACTGGGCCGGGCCGTAGCGGTACGTGTGCTCCATCGTCCCGGGCTTCCCGTCCACCTCGACGTAGGGGTGGATGATGAAGTTGAGCGGCCCGCCCGCCTGATGCGGGGTGAGCGTGATGTCGCGGCCCATGGTGAAGACGATGCGGTTCTCGTCCAGGTGGCCGAAGAAGTACTCCCTTTGCTCCGGGTGCTTCCTGGCCTCGGAACAATCCACGGGGACCCAGCGCCCGTCGGCGTAGAACATCGCCCAGCAGTGCGCGACAGGCTCTCCCTGGGGCGCGTCCTTGGGGATCGCCATCCCGTAGTGGAACCTCGCGGGGATCCCGCTCGCGCGGCAGAGCGAGATGAACATCGCGTGGAAGTCGCTGCAGTTCCCCTTGCAGACCTGGAGCGCCCGCTTCGTGTCGCCGTTTCCCCACCCCGGGGTCTGCTTGTCGTACTCCATCACGCCGACGACGTGATCGTAGATCGCTCGCGCCTTCTCCGCGTCGCTGGAAAGCCCCGCGGTCACCTTCGCGGCCGTTTCCTTCACCTCATCGTCGATCACGCCCAGGCGGTCGGCGGCGAGAAACCGCTGCCGCTGGGCGTCCACGAGCGTGTCCTCGAACGACGGGGTCTCGGTGCGCACGGCCACGACCGAGAGGCGGATCTTCATGCCGCTCGAGGGCTTCTCGATCCGCACGTAGGCGAATCGATTCCCGTACTCGGGGTCGCACGTGAAGTCCACCGACGGTGCATCGATCGCGAGGTGCTCGATCTTCTGGGAGCGGTCGGAAACCGGGACAGGCAGCCAGACCTCGGCGACGGCCGCCCCATCTGGGACGTCTCTCAGCGTGTATTCGCACTTGATGGTGAACTCCCTCGTCGCGAGGGACGGAGCCGGGTCGCTGGCGAGGAGGGCGCCCGAGAGGGAGAGGAGGAGGGTGAGACGCATGGGGATCTCCGAACGGTTTCCGTGTCGAACCACCAGCACAGGTCCCGAGACGGTGATTTCCTCCATTGGATCCGGCGATATCTTGGCAACTGCCTATCGTGTCCTGGGCAATGGCCCGCACACCCGCTCCGCCGGGCTCCTCATGCCGACGTGCTCGATCGCTGTGCGAAAATCGGTGCCCGCCGAGATTGGATTGAGGAATGGCTGCTATCGACTCGGACGAGCGGGAAATCTAGTGATTGACCGCCGACGAATCCTCTCACGAGACAAGGACATTCACATGGACATCGACATCGACCCAATCGACGACAACGTGACCATGCTGCGGAAGCGGATCGGCTCCCTCCAGCGGGAAGTCCGCGCGACCGGTGACCTGGACGCGAGAGAGCAGCTCGTCGCAGCGTACCGAAACCTGGGCATCGTGCTCTCCCACATGCTCGCCTGCCAATCGCTGTGCGACGAACAGGCAATCGCCCGCGTCGGCGCGAACTAGCGGCCGCGCGGTTGACGAGGCGGGGACGGAACCAGACCGACTCTTCGCCAGCTTCAAGGATGAGAGATCACATGAGATCAACTTGCCGAATCGCGACGCTGGTCGTGATTGTCCTGGCCACGAGCATTTCCACGGCGTGCCACTCCTCGCGCGGCCGGGGCGACGGTTCCTGGCCGCATGAGCTGACGCATGCTCCGGATCCGTGGCGGACTCGTCGGGATCGTGACATCCAAAGTTACCGGTAGGCATGCGGAGAACATCGGCTTCGCGATTCCCGCGGATCGCGTGAAGGCGTTCCTGGAAGCCAAGTAGGGTCCCTTGCTGGAAATTCATGGGTATTCCACTCGCCGCAATGAGGAGGTCGACCAGGTGAATCAGCCAAGAACACGCGCATCGATCGTCCGGTCCCTGTCCCTCGTCGCCCTGGTTGGCTGCGCGATTGTCCTCGCCCGCCTTCTCCCGGTGGAGCGGGGAGTCCAGGCGCTCCGCACCTGGTTGGAGGGAGCTGGCGCGATCGGGCCCCTCGTCTTCTGCGCCTCCTACCTCGCGGCCGCGCTCCTGTTCGTTCCCGGGGCCGCCCTCACCTTGCTCGCCGGCTTCCTGTTCGGACTCGTCTGGGGCACGGTCCTTGTCTCCATCGCATCGACCGCCGCGGCCGCTGCCGCATTCCTCATCGCGCGCTACCTTGCGCGCGACGCAGTCGTGCGCCTGGCGCGCCGGAGCCCTCGCTTTGATGCGATCGACCGGGCGATTGAAGGTGGCGGATGGAAAATCGTGGCTCTCTTGCGGCTCTCCCCCGTCTTCCCCTTCAGCGCGGGGAACTACTTCCTCGGCCTGACCGCCGCTCGGTTCGGTCGCTACGTCCTGGCGAGCTGGCTGTTCATGCTCCCCGGCACGTTCCTCTACATCTATTTGGGGCACGTCAGCGGTCAGGGACTGGCAGCAGCCTCGGGCGTGCACACGCGATCCGCAGGCGAGTGGGCGATGCTCGGCATCGGCCTCCTGGCGACCGCAGTCGTCGTCGTCTACGTCACACGACTTGCACGCCGGGCGCTCGAGACCCGCGCCCCCCTTTCGGAGACTCCACCCACCGAGACCCCGAGTCGGCGGCCCTTCGGCACGGCGGTGTTGGCCGTCGCCGCGGTGCTCGCCGTCGCGGTGACGGGGATCGCGCTCGAGAAGAGGAGCGCCATGCGCAGCCTCTTCGGCCCCCCGCTCGCGGTGCTGTCTGAGGTCTACGCCGACTCCCCCGACGACGAGCAGTTCGACGCTGCGGAGTTCGACGACCTCCTGAAGCATCACGTCGACGCAGACGGCTGGGTCGACTACGGCGGACTCCGGGAGGACCATGCGAAGCTGGACCATTTCCTCGAGGCCGTGGCCGCGGCGCCGTTCGACCGCCTCGGCCGGGACGAGAAGCTCGCGTTCCTCCTGAACGCGTACAACGCATGCACGCTCCGCCTGATCCTGGACCATTGGGACGGCGGAAAGCTCCAGTCCATCATGGACATCCCCTCCGATCAGAGGTGGGACGCCGTCCGCTGGAAGGTCGGGGGCTCCACCTGGAGCCTGAACCAGATGGAGCACGAACAGATCCGTCCGAAGTTCCGCGAGCCGCGCGTCCACTTCGCCCTGGTCTGCGCCGCGGTCGGCTGCCCGCGGCTACGGAACGAAGCGTACCGAGGTCCCGACCTCGAGAAGCAGCTCGAGGACCAGGCGACGCGGACGCACCAGGACAAGCGCTGGGTGCAATACGACGAGGGCTCCGACGTCGTGCACCTGACGATGTTGTACCAGTGGTACGGAGGCGACTTTGAGCAGGTCTCGGGCACCGTCCTGGCGCACGTCGCGAAGTACCGTCCCGACGTGAAGAAGGCGTTGGAGACCGGGAAGCCCCGCATCGAGTGGATCCCGTACGTCTGGAAGCTGAACGACCGCAGGAATTCCAAGTAAGGACTCGTGTCGAAGTAACTGCGAGGATTCCGGGGTCTTCCTGATTTCGAGAAGCTGGAGTCGCGCCCGCAAGGGCGCGATGGACTGACGCCCGCGAGGGCGTCAGTCGGCTGGCAGACAGCCTTGCGGCTGTCAGTCCATGGCGCCCTGGCGGGCGCCACTCCAGCACGTCCGAGTGCCGCGACGCCAAATCCCCGCAGTGATTGCGACACGAGTCCTAAAGGAGAAGACATGGCGCAGACGACGCCCGACATCTCGGCCCGCGCGATCGACGAGCACGAGGAGGCCCTCCTCGACCACGTCCGCCCGTCTGCGTGGGAAAACCCAGCGCCCACGGGGCGGTATGACCTCCTTGTCATCGGCGCCGGCCCCGCGGGGTTGATCACGGCCTCGGGGGCGGCCGGGCTCGGCGCCCGGGTCGCGCTCGTCGAGAAGCACCGGATGGGAGGAGACTGCCTCAATGTCGGCTGCGTCCCCTCGAAGGCGCTGATCGCCTGCGCACGGGCCGCCGCAGGAGTCCGACGCGCGCACGAGTTCGGCGTGGTCGGGGCGGAGGATGCGCGGGTCGACTTTCCGGCCGTGATGCGCAGGATGCGGAAGCTCCGGGCCGGCCTCGCCCGCCACGACTCCGCGCTGCGCTACCGAGAGATGGGGATCGACGTCTTCCTCGGCGCCGGGACGTTCGTCGACCGTCAGACGTTTCAGATCGGAGATCGGAGCCTGCACTTCCGGAAGGCGTGCATCGCCACGGGGGCAAGGGCCGCGGAGCTGCCGATCCCCGGGCTCAAGGAGGCCGGCTACCTCACCAACGAGACGGTGTTCTCACTGACGGAGCTGCCGCGCCGGCTGGCCGTGATCGGGGCGGGGCCGATCGGCTGCGAGCTGGCGCAAGCCTTCGCGCGGTTCGGCTCGGAGGTGATGCTGATCGAGGCGATGCCGCAGATCCTCATCCGGGAGGACCGCGACGCGGCACAGATCGTCCAGCGCGCGCTCGAGCGCGACGGGGTCAAGATCGTCGTCGGCTGCAAGATCTCGAACGTCGGCTGCCGGATGACCGTGGAGGGGCGACCCGAGGGCAAGACGATCGTCGCCGAGCACGGGGGAGCGAGGCAGGAGATTGCGGTCGACCAGATCCTCGTCGGGGTCGGCCGCGCGCCCAATGTCGAGGGCCTGGGCCTCGAGGCCGCGGGGGTGGAGTTCGACAGGACGGGGATCAAGGTGGACGACCGGCTGCGGACCACCAACCGCAGCATCTTCGCGGCAGGCGACATCTCCTCCCCCTACAAGTTCACGCACGTCGCGGACGCGGAGGCGCGGATCGTGATCGCCAACGCGCTGTTCCGGGGGCGCGGCCGCCGGAGCGCACTGACGGTTCCCTGGTGCACGTATACGGACCCCGAGCTCGCGCACGTGGGCTTGTACGCAAAGGACGCGGAAGAGCGGGGGATCAAGGTCGACACGTTCACCGTGGAGATGTCCACGAACGACCGCGCGATCCTGGACGGCGAGGTGGACGGCTTCCTGAAGGTGCACGTCCGGAAGGGAACGGACCGGATCGTCGGCGCGACGCTCGTCGCCGCGCGCGCGGGGGACATGATCTCGGAACTGACGCTCGCCATGACGAGCGGGGCGGGGCTGAAGGGGCTGTCCGGAACGATTCACCCCTATCCGACCCAGTCCGCGGTCTGCGGACGGGCGGGGGATGCGTACAGCCGGACCAGGCTGACGCCGTTGGCCCGAAGGGCGCTGCGGTTCCTGCTCTGGCTGGGGCGCTGATGGGGACGAGGGCGCCGCGGATCTCGGTGATCATCCCCGCGCGCAACGAGGAGCCGTGCCTCGGCGCGGCGATCGCCTGCGCCTTGTCGGCTGACCCGTGGGAGGTTGTCGTCGCGGACGGCGGCAGCACCGACCGGACGCGCGAGATCGCGGCCGCACTCGGCGCTCGCGTCGTGGAAGTGCAGCCGGGGCGCGCGCGCCAGATGAACGCCGGGGCCGCAGCAGCCTCGGGGGACGTCCTCCTGTTCCTCCACGCCGACACCCTCCTCCCCAATCGCTATGATCGCCTGCTCTGCCGCGTCCTCTCCCGCCCCGGAACGATCGCCGGAGCGTTCCGCCTGGGCATCGACTCGCCACGCCCCTCCCTGCGCCTCGTCGAGTGGCTTGCGAACTGGCGCTCGCGCGCACTGCAGATGCCCTACGGAGACCAGGCGCTCTTCCTGCGACGCGAGGCGTTCGACGCCGTCGGGGGATTCGCCGACGTCCCCGCGATGGAAGACTTCGAGTGCGTGCGTCGCCTGCGACGGGCGGGACGAGTGGAGATTTCGCCCGCGGCCGTCGTCACGTCGGGGCGACGCTGGCTGTGCGCGGGGGTCCTGCGCACGACGCTCCTGAACCAGCTCTGCGTCGTCGCCTGCCTCGCCGGGGTCTCGCTCAAGCGGATCGCCTCTTGGAGAAGGCTGCGCGAGGCTTCCGATCGACCTCCGCGGATCCAGGAATCCATGCAATCGTTCCGGACGACCGAGACATTTCAAAGCAGTGCCGCTCGATGTCAGAGGAATGCATGCGCGTCGGAGTAGTCATCCCAGCCCGCGACGAGGCCGAGGCGCTTCCGCGTGTATTTGCCCGCCTCCCCGGGCTCCTCGACGGCGACGAGACGCGCGTCGTCCTTTGCGCGAACGCCTGCCGCGACCGAACCGCGGCCGTCGCGCGCGACCTCGGCATGGAGGTCGTCGAGGAGCCGCAGCCGGGATACGGAGCGGCCTGCCGCCGCGCCCTCGAGCGGTTGGGCTCCTGGCCCGACGCGGCCGTCTTCCTCGACGCGGACGGATCGTGCAACCCTTCCGCGGTTCGGGCCCTCCTCGACCCGATCCGCCGCGGAGAGGCGGACCTCGTCCTCGGTTCCCGCGACGCGGCGCCCGGCTCGATGACCCTGACCCAGCGGTGGGGGACACAGCTCGCGCTCCTCCTCCTCCGCCTGCGCTGGGGGGTGCGAGCCGCCGACCTCGCTCCTGCGCGCGCCATTCGTCGGGAAGCCCTCGAGCGGCTCCACATGGACGACCGGACGTGGGGGTGGACATTCCAGATGCAGATCCAGGCGGCCCGCCACGGGCTGCGTGTCCGGGAGGTCCGCCTTCCGTGGGCGCGGCGTGTCGCGGGGCGCTCGAAGATCAGCGGGACCGCCTTGGGCGCTGCGCGCGCCGGAGCGCGCATCCTGTGGACGTTTGCCAGGTACGCGCTGCGGTCCTCGCCAGGCGCTTCGCGCGACCTCGTCGTCGTCTTCCTGAAGGAGCCCGTCCCCGGCCGGGCAAAAACGCGCCTTGCACCGTGGATCGGGGACGAAGGCGCCGCGCGGCTCTATCGGAGGCTCGCGGAAGACACCGTCCTGGAGCTCCGGAGACCGGCAGAGTGGGAAACGGAGATCCGCTTCGACCCACCCGAGGCGGAAGAGCGGGTAGCGGCCTGGCTGTGCCAGCCGCTCCCGCTCCGGCCGCAGCTCGGCGACGACCTCGGGGAGCGACTCGAGCAGGCGATCTCCGAGGGGTTCGCGCGGGGGGCGACGCGGGTCGTCGTGGTGGGAACGGATTGTCCCGCCCTCACTGCGGCGACAGTCCGCGCCGCGTTCACCGCGCTGGAGGAGGCCGAGGTCGTCCTCGGTCCCGCCGCGGACGGCGGCTTCTACCTGCTCGGCCTGCGCCGACCCGTCGCAGGGCTGTTCAGCAACATTCCCTGGAGCACCGCCGACGTGGCCGCGGCGATCCGCGAGCGAATCCGTGCGGCGGGGTCGACGCTACAGGAGCTCCGCGTCCTGCGAGACATCGACACCGGGGATGACCTGGCCGCCGCGGAGCGCGAGGGCGTCCTCGCGGGACCGAGATGAGCATCGTCCTCCTGGCTGCGATCGCCTTTCTCGCGTACGCGAACGGCTCGAACGACAACGTGAAGGGCGTGGCGACGCTCATCGGCTCGGGTCGATTCGATGCGCGTACGGCCCTGCGCTGGGCGGCGATCACCACCGCGCTCGGCGCCATGGTGTCCGTTTGGATCGGCTCCGGTCTCCTTGCCACCTTCTCGGGAGGCGGCGTCATCCCCAAGGGGGCGATCACGCTGGAGTTTTCTGCTGCGGTCGCCGCCGCCGCCGCGACGACCGTGGCCCTGGCGACCCGATTCGGCTTCCCGGTATCCACGACGCACGCGCTCGTCGGCGCCCTTGTCGGGGCGGGTCTCATCGCGTCGCCCGCGGGAGTCCATTGGACTGTCGTGTCCCGCCTCATCGTCCTTCCCCTGCTCCTGGCGCCCGTGCTCGCCGTCCCGACCGCCCTTGCGCTGGAGCGGGTGACGCGCCGAGCGGGCGTGGCGGGACTCGCGTCGTCGAGCCCGCCTTGCCTGTGCGCGGTCCCCTCCCCTGTGCTCGTCACGGCAGGCGGCCCCGCTGCGGATGGGACTGTTGCTGCGGGCATGGAGCTGAGCACAGGCACGCTCGAGAGCTGCGGACCTGGGAGCGTGGTCATCCTGACACCCTCTCGTGTGCGCGACGCGGCTGATCTCTTCACCTCCGGACTCATCGGCTTTGCGAGGGGGATGAACGACACGCCGAAGATCGCCGCGCTTGCGATCGTGGCTCTCGGATCGACATCGATCGGCGCAGTGGCACTCGTGGCGAGCGTGATGGCTCTTGGGGGACTCGTGCACGGTCGCCGCGTGGGGGAGACGATGGGCCGGCGGGTTGTCCCGCTGACGCCCCGGCCCGCCCTGTGCGCCAACGCGGTCTCGGCCGCGCTCGTCCTGGCCGCGTCGTTCGCGTCGCTCCCCGTCTCCACGACGCACGTCTCCTGCGGTTCGATCGTCGGCGTGGGGCTCAGGTCGCGGGGAGTCCGCGGAGAAGTCGTGAAGGGGATCGCGGCCGCCTGGCTGATCACGGCGCCCGTGGCGGCGGCGCTGGCCGCGGCCGTGTTCGTCGTTGCTCAGTGGGCTTGAAGACTTGCTCGAAGGAGGACCTCATGATCGCCCCCGCATCGTTGGTGAAAGAGGGCACGCGTGACGGCTCGATCTACGATCGACTCCGCGAGTTCTATGGTCGGACCCTGAAGAACCGCACGGGGTTCACGGAGAAGTGCTGCTCCACCGATGAGACGGCGCGGCGGTTCCGCGATGTGCTGAGCCTGCTCCCCGCCGAGGTCACGGAACGGCACTACGGATGCGGCTGCCCCATCCCCGAGGACGACCTCACAGGGCTGACCGTGCTCGACCTCGGGTCCGGCGCGGGAGTGGACGCGTTCGTCCTCGCCCACCTCGTCGGGCCGGACGGGTCCGTCCACGGGATCGACATGACGCCCGAGCAGATCGACGTCGCCACGCGGAACACCCCCGAGGTCATGCGCAGGTTCGGGTACCGCCGTCCGAACGTCTCGTTCCACCAGGGATTCATCGAGACGGCGGAGGCCATCCCCGACGCGAGCGTCGACCTTGTGATCTCGGACTGTGTAATCAACCTCTCCCCGTTCAAGGACGCGGTGTTCCGCACGATCGCCCGCGTCCTGCGCGAGGGAGGGGAGTTCTTCATCGCGGACGTCGCCGCGGACCGGCGGGTTCCGCAATCGATCTCGGAGGACCCGAAGCTCGTCGCCGAGTGCGTCGGCGGGGCGATGTACGAGCACGACTGGCTCGACCTCATCCGGGACGCGGGCTTCCGCGATCCTCGCGTCATGCGCCGCAGCCTGCTGCAGCGTGACGTGAAGGGGGAGCCGATCGCGTTCTGTTCCCTCACGGTCCGGGGATTCCGGTTCCGCGAGCCGCTCGACCGCCGCTGCGAGGACTACGGCCAGACGGCGACCTACCTCGGGACGGTTCCGACGTCGCCGGCGCGGTTGGCACTCGATGACCATCACGTGTTCGAAGCGCGCCGCCCGACGGCGGTGTGCCGGAACACGGCGCGGATGCTCTCGGAGACGCGCCTGGGGCGCCACTTCGCCGTCACGCCGCCCGTGGCCCATTTCGGCCTCTTTGCGTGTCCCTCTGCGCCGACGACGCCCCAGGGCGCGCCGTCGGCCTGTTGCTAGGAGGCCTCATGCGAACGAGTGTCCTATCGCCGCTTCGTCTCGTCGATGAGCAGGGTGTGCCATGCGCCGAGGTCCCGTTCCAGCGGAACGACTCGGGGCCGCGGCTCGACGACCTCTGGTTCATGGTCGGGTCCCTCTGCAACCTGCAGTGCATCCACTGCTATGTCGCATCGTCGCCGACGAACCGCACGCTCGAGGCGCTGACGCGGGAGGAGGTGCGCGGGTTCCTGGCGGAGGCGTGCGGCTACGGACTCCGCCGCGTCTACTTCACCGGGGGCGAGCCGTTCGTGCATGCGGGCATCCGTGGGTTCCTCCAAGACGCCCTCGAGGTCGCCGAGGTGACCGTGCTGACGAACGCGACGGCGCCGATCCGAAGGCACCTCGAGACGCTGGGCGAGCTGAACGCGCGGTTCCCAGGGCGCCTCCAGATCCGCGTCAGCCTGGACCACTACGTGGAGGGGCGGCACGACGCCATTCGCGGCGAAGGGACGTTCCGCGAGACCGTCGAGAACACGGTCCGCCTCGCCGGCCTGGGATTCCGGCCGATCGTCACCGCGACCGCGGAGGTGTTCCGCGGAAACCCGGTCCCCCGCGACCAGGTGGAGCGGGCCTTCCGCGGGCTCTTCGCGGGACGGGCGGAGGTCGACGTGAAGCTCCTGCCAGCCGTCCTGGAGATGGGGGCGCAGCTCGAGCGGGTCGACTCCCCGGCCCCTGCCCAGTTCGTGTCGACGGGGCGGATGGAGGCCCTCGGCGTCCGGCCTTCCGACCTCATGTGCCACGGGGGTCGGTCGGTGGTGAAGCGGGAGGGGCGTACGCGCGTTTATCCCTGTCCGATCATCTACGAGGTCCCCGAGTACGACCTCGGGGGGTCTCTTAGGGAGTCCTTCGAGCGCCCCGTCCCACTCGCGCATCCCGCATGCGCCGCGTACTGCGTTTGCCGGGTGCGCGGGACCTGCACGAACGCGTGAGCCTTCGCGGCGCGGACGTTCCGCGCCGCACCCTGTGTTTCGTCGAAAGGAGCAACCATGCGCAAGGCGCTGCCGTTTGCGCTCCTCTCCCTCGCCCTCGCGGTCGGACCCGCGGGCGCGGGAGACAAGGAGCACATCTCGTGGGTGAAGAGCTTCGCGGACGGGGTCAAGGCGGCCCAGGACGCGAAGAAGCCGATCTTCGTCGACTTCATGACCTCCTGGTGAGGGTACTGCAAGAAGCTGGAGAGCGGTCCGTTCTCCAACGACAAGGTGGTCGAGCAGTCCAAGAAGTTCGTCTGCATCCAGATCGACTGCGACCAGGACCAGGATACGCCTGAAAAGTACCACGTCGAGGGGTATCCGACGGTGCTGTTCCTCCGCTCCAACGGCGAGGTGATCGAGGAGCTGGGGAGCCGTGACGCCGACGAGATGGCGGCGCAGTTCGAGCGGATCGCGAAGGACTACGAAGAAAAGTAGATCGCAATCGTGGCCCCTCAGTGTCGAGGCGAGGGCGGTGGGGATGTTCCCCGCCGCCCTCGGCCTTGTCCTCCAATTTTCACGGGTTTCCCATGCAAACCGCGCTCCTCGTTCTCTACTGCATTTGCTCCGTCATCCTCTTCCTCTACGGGGCGAACTGCTACGTCATGCTCGCGCTCCACGCGAGGGGACGGAGACGACAGCCCAAGGCGATTCCACCGCAGCACTGGCCGTCCGTCACGGTGCAGCTCCCCGTGTACAACGAGCGGCTCGTCGTCGAGGACCTCCTCCGGGCGGTCGGGGAGCTGGACTACCCGCGGGACCTCCTCGAGGTCCAGGTGCTGGACGACTCCACGGACGAGACGACCGCGATTGTCGAGAGGGAGGTCGACCGGCTGCGGGCGGAGGGCCTCATCGTGTCGCTCCTGCACCGGCAGCATCGCGCGGGATACAAGGCAGGCGCGCTCGCGGAGGGTCTCAAGCAGGCGTCGGGGGAGTTCCTCGCCATCTTCGATGCGGACTTCCTCCCGCCGCCCGACTTCCTGCGCAGGACCCTCGCGCCGTTCTCCGACCCACGCGTGGGGGCGGTCCAGGCGAGGTGGGGACATCGGAACGAGGAGGAGAACCTCCTCACGCGGCTCCAGGCGATCGGCGTGGACGCCCATTTCACGATCGAGCAGGGGGCCCGCGCGTGGAATGGCCTCTTCATGAACTTCAACGGAACCGCGGGCGTCTGGCGGCGCGCCGCGATCGAGGACGCGGGCGGCTGGTCCGCTCGCACGCTCACGGAGGACCTCGACCTGTCCTATCGCGCGCAGCTCCGCGGGTGGCGGATCGTGTTCCTCGAGGACCTCGTCGTGCCCGGCGAACTGCCCGCGGAGGTCGGGGCGCTCCGGACGCAGCAGTTCCGCTGGGCGAAGGGGTCGATCCAAACGGCGGTGCTCATCCTGCCCGCCGTCCTTCGTTCGCGCGCCACCTTCGGCGCGAAAGCGGAGGCGCTCCTCCACCTCACCCACTACGCGGTCCATCCGATGATCATCGCCTGCTCCGTGCTGGCCGTGCCCGCGCTCCACTGGGCGGCGTGGACCCTCCCGCCGCCGGCGTGGAACGCGCTCGTGGCCCTGGTCCTGGCCAGCTCGTTCGCACCGAGCGCGCTCTACGCCACGTCGCAGCGTCTCCTCCACGCGGACTGGCGCCAGCGCCTGTGGAGGCTCCCGCTCCTCTTCGGCCTTGGGGTATCGCTCGCCGTGAACAACAGTCGCGCGGTGGTCGGGGCCCTCTTCGGGCGGACGGGGGAGTTCGTGCGAACACCCAAGTTCGGAGATCGACGACCGGGAGAGGCGCGCCCCGCCGGCGTGTACTGGACCGCGGGGTCGCCGTGGGTCCTCGTCGAGTTGGCGATGGGGGTCTACTGCCTGGGTGGCGCGTGGAGCTACGCCACCCAGCGCCATCCGGTCGTCGCGGCGATCCTTGGGGCCTACGGCCTGTCGTTTGGGGCGATCGCCTGCGCCTCCCTCATGGAAGGGCTGCGCCGTCGCCGTGTCGTGCAGCCTGCCGTCGCCGAGGCGGAACTATCGGAAGTCGCCTCGTGAGTCCGCTCGCGCGCCGGATCGCGCCCGCGGCAGGTCTCCTTTTGTCGCTCGGCGTCGTGGCGGCGCTCGGCGGGGTCCGTACGAGGCCCGTGGAGTCGCTCGCCGCGCTGGGCGTTGCATTCGGCTTCTACGCGTGGGCCGCGGCGCGAGGCGGACACACGGTCCGGGAGGTCGTCGTCGTCGCCGTCCTGGCGCGTTGTGTCTTGTTCTCCCTGCCGGCCTCGGATGACGTCGCGCGGTACGTGTGGGAGGGGAGGGCGGTCCTCTCGGGGATCGACCCCTACCGCGTCGCGCCGGACGCATCGACGGGGGTCAACCACCCGGGGATCGGTGCAATCTATCCACCGGTCGCGCTTGCGGCGGAAGCCCTCGGGGCGCTTCTGGGCGCGGGTGAAGTCGGCCAGAAGGCGGTCTTCGTCGTGCTCGACCTCGCCGTGGTCGTGCTCCTCCTCGATCTCCGCGGGGTCGGACCGCGGGCTCTGCTGTATGCCTGGAACCCGCTCGTGCTCGTCGCCTTCGCGCACGAGGGACACAACGACAGCGCGATGTTGTTCCTGGCGACGCTTGCCTGGTGGCTCTCGGATCGCGGCCACCGCGTGGCCACGGGACTCGCGCTCGGGGGGGCGTGCCTCGCGAAGCTCCCTGCGTTCATCCTCCTTCCCGCGTTCGCGAGGCGGTTGCGTGGCCGCGGCTTCGCGGCGGTCGGCTTGTTCGTGGCCGCGGTTCTCGTCGCGATCTCGGGGAGCGTCGTTGCGTGGTCCGTGAACCTGCGCCAATTCGGCGACATGCGGTTCAACGGCTCGCTCTGTCCGGCCCTCGAGATTCACCTCCCACCAGGCGCAGCGCGCTGGGTCCTCGGCGCATGCGTGCTCGCGGTGGCTGCACTCTTCGCGGCGCGGCGACCGCTCCCCGACGCGGCTGCGGTGGGGATGGCGGCCCTCCTGGCGGCGTCGCCTACGGTCCACCCGTGGTACGTCACCTGGCTCCTCCCCTTCGCCGCGGCCGCGCCCAGGCCCTGGATCCTCGTCTGGTCGGTCACGGCGCTTCTTGGTTACCTCCCCTGGGAGGCCGCGCGACAGGGAGAGGGCTGGGTGGAGTGGAGCTGGGTGCCATGGGCAACCTATTCGCCGGTCCTGGCGGCGGTGCTGTGGCAGGCGTTCTCCTGGAGACGAAGTGGCGCAAGCATTACCTCTACAGCCTTGAAAGGAGCAACGACATGAGGCAACCCTGGGTCATCGTCTGGTGCCTCCTTGCGCTCGCCGCGCGCGGACAGGACATCTCGCGCGCCGAGCAGGTAGGGCCGAAGGATTGTATCCCCGCGATCGACAAGCCCGAGTTCATCACGGTCGAGGATGCGAAGAAGTTCCTCACCGACGAGGACATGGTGATCGGCGTGACCTCGGACGACGGGAAGGAGGCGCGCGCGTATCCAGGCTTCATCCTGAACGGCCACGAGATCGTCAACGACGTGGTCGGAGGCGTGCCCATCTCGGTCACGTGGTGACCCCTCTGCTACACGGGCATCGTGTATGCCTGTCGCGTGAAGGGTAGGGACCTGACGTTCGGCGTGTCCGGCAAGCTGCTCGACCGTGTCCTCATCATGTACGACCGGCAGACGGGGAGCGAGTGGAGCCACCTGACGGGCCTGTGTCTCGCGGGCAAGCTGAAGGGGACACAGCTCGAGGCGTCCGCCCGGTACGAGATGACGAGCCTGGGGCAATGGGTCATGCGGCACCCGGCGACCCGCGTGCTGAAGCCGGTTCACCCGATGGCGGTCTATCAGAAGCAGAAGCAGAAGTGGGCCGGCTACTTCTCCGGCCAGCGAGAGGGCAAGGTCCTGGGGCTCTTCGTCGAGAAGCAGGCCCGGCACTACGCCTTCTCCGACCTCGAGGGGCACACCATCGTGAACGACACGTTCGCGGACAAGGCGCTCCTCGTGGTCTTCGAGAAGGCGAGCGACACGGCTGAAGTGTTCCTGCGAACGGCCAAGGGAAAGACGCTGACGTTCACCGCGGCGGGGACGGGCGAGGACGGTCGGATGGGGATGAAGGACGAGGAGACCGGCTCGCTCTGGGACGCGTTCTCCGGGCAGGCGCTGTCGGGCTCGCTCAAGGGGACCCGGCTGGATCGCCTCCCGTCCACGCACAGCTTCGCCTACGGGTGGGACGCCTACTTCCCCGAGAGCGAGAAGTGGAAGCCGGGGGAGTAGGGCGATCCGGTTCGACCAGCAAGGAAGGAGCGAACATGACCACACACTACCGCGTCGTCATCATCGGCTCGGGACCCGCGGGCCTCACCGCCGCGCTGTATAGCTCCCGCGCAGGCTTGAAGCCCCTATGCATCGAGGGCGGCGATCCGCTGATCCCTGCCGGCGGTGGACGAGAACGGCTACCTCCTCGTCCAGGGGTCCACTTCGCACACGAACGTCGAGGGTGTCTTCGCCTGCGGTGATGCCGCGGCGATCGACGCCGAGCGGTGGCTCGAGACGCAGGGGCGCTGACGGCGGGGCTTCGATGTCAAGACGCGCGCGATGGACTGCGACCCTGCTCGGCGCCATCCTGCTCGCGCAGGGGGTCGGGAAGCTCGTTTCCCCCGGGGGCTACGTCTCCGCGTTCGCACGATTTGACGCGCTTCCCGAGCCCGCCCTGTGGCCCGTGGGAATCTCCTGGATGGCGGCCGAGCTTCTGTGCGGAGCGGGACTCCTCTACGCCGGCCTTGCCCGGGCCCCGAGGCGGCGCCTGGCGCTTGCCTCGGCGGCCGGGGGCCTGGCCGTCTGCCTCGCGTACGGAGTCCTCAACTTCCGCGCCTACGCCTCCGGGCGGCGAGTGGAGAACTGCACCTGCTTCGGGGAGCACCTTCCGCAGAGACTGTCCCTGTTCGTGCTCGCCCAGGACGCCTACATGCTGGTCTTCGCCGCCTGGCAGACGTGGAAGATCCACTGGTGGCGTGCACCGCTGCAAGGAGAGGAACCGTGAAGCGCCTGAAGGCGACGAGCAGCGTCTGTCAGAAGTGCCTGGCGAAGGTTCCGGCCGAGGTGATCGAGCGCGACGGCCGCGTGTACCTGCACAAGCGCTGCGCGGAGCATGGCGAGGAATACGCACTCCTTGCGAGCGACGCGCGTTTCTACTGGGAGCCGAGGAACGGTTCGGGCTGCGGCGCGGGCGGCTGTTGCATGTCGAACCACAGTTGCACGCTGATCTTCGAGATTACGGAGCGCTGCAACCTGTCGTGCCCTACGTGCTTCACCGCATCGTCGCCCGCCGAGACCTGGAGGATGGGCCTCGAGGAGTTCGAGCGGAAGCTCGACCGCCTTCTCTCCGCGGGGAAGGGAAACGTGGACCTTGTGCAGCTCTCTGGCGGCGAGCCGACCACACATCCTGACCTCGAGCGGATGATCGAGGTCTGCTTCGCACGAGGCGTGGGGAGGGTGTACGTCAACACGAATGGCGTGCGGCTCGCCCGGGAGCCCGAGTTCGCGCGGCGTCTGGGCGCCCTCAACAAGGGCGACCGGTTGCAGATCTACCTGCAGTTCGACGGGTTCCGCGAGGAGACCTACCGGGAGATCCGCGGCGAGACGGGCCTTCTTCCGATCAAGCGCCAGGCCATTGCGAACGCCGTCGAGCACGGGCTCTACGTCCTGCCGGTGATGACCGTCACGCGCGGGATCAACCTCGACGAGGTCGGCGACGTGATCCGTCTGGTGATGGCCCATCATCCGCGCATGAACTCGGTCATCCTCCAGCCAGCTTTCTACGCGGGGAGGTACGATCACGACCCCCTCTTCGAGCGTGTGACCGTCGGTGAGCTCGCCAAGGAGGTCGAGCGCCAGACGTCGGGCCTCTTCACGGAGGCGGACTTCAGCCCGATTCCCTGCTCCCATCCGAACTGCTTCGCCCTTGCCGTCGCCGTGGTGCGCGGCGCGCGGGTCACGCCGGTGTCGCGCTACTTCCCGCGCTACGAGACGTGGGGCGAACCCGAGGTCGCCGGGCGGATCGCGCGGTTCGCCGACCGCATGCCCCAGAACCTCGTCGGGGCGCTCTCCGAGGACGCCGTGGTGGACGAGCTGCTCGACCTCCTCGCGGAGGACGAAGACCGGATCAACTGGAGCGACTATCGCAACTTCCTGCTTGTCGGGATCAAGCCGTTCATGGACGCGCACACCTACGACCAGGACCGGGTCGATCGTTGCTGCGTCCATGTGGTCGATCGCTCGGGGGAGCCGGTCTCTCTGTGCGAATACAACACGGTCCGCCGTCCGAGGAGGATGCTGTGAGGGTGCACATTCTGGGCGGATTCCTCGGGGCGGGAAAGACGACGGCCATGCGCGCCCTCGCCCGCTACCTGGAGGCGCGCGGCGAGCGGGTCGTGGTCGTGACCAACGACCAGGGATACGCCCTCGTCGACACGACCCTCCTCTGCCGAGAGGTCGCCGTCGTTCGCGAGATTGGCGGTGGCTGCTTCTGCTGCAAATACGCCGAGCTCGAGACGACGCTCCTCGCCGCGGAGGAATCCGGGGCCACGGTCGCCCTCGCGGAGGCGACCGGGAGCTGTACGGACCTCGTCGCGACCGTCCTCGCGCCTCTGGCCGAACGGCATCCCGGGCGGCTGCGGATCGCCCCGTTGTCCGTCTTCGTCGACCCCTGGCGTGTCTTGGAGATGCAGGCCGGCGTCTTCCCAGAGGACGTACGGTACCTCTTCCAGAAGCAGATCGAGGAGGCCGATGTCGTGGTCATCAGCCGCGCGGACTTGCATCCGCCGGACCTCTCGGCGGAACTGCGCGCGACATGTCCTCGCGGCGCGATCGTTCGCGTCTCCGGGGCCACGGGCGAGGGGATCGCGGAGTGGCTCGCCGCGACTTCCTCCGGGACGCCGGCCGCCCTCTCGCTCGACTACGACCGCTACGCCGCGGCCGAGGCGCTCTTGGGCTGGTGCAACGGCCGGGTGCGCCTCCGATCGACCGCGCCGTTCTCTCCCACGGCCGTGCTGACGCGTTTCCTGGAGGCCCTCGCCGACGTCCCGGTCGCCCACGTGAAGCTCACCGGCGTCGAGCCGCGGATGGGAACTGCGGCGCTCGTGCGCAGAGGAGCGTCCCCGTGGCTCGACACGTCCGGCGTCCCACCCCAGGTGCGCGAGATCGCCTGGGTCGTCAATGCGCGCATCGCGCTTCCACCCGAGCAACTCTCGTCTCTTGTGCGAGAGGCGATGTCGAACGCCGCACAGCCCGCGACGGCCGAGTGGGAGGAGTTCACCTGCTTCCGCCCCGCGCGGCCGATCCCGACGTGCCGTTCGGGCGACGAGGCCTCGTGTTGCGCGGCCTTCTACGCGCGCCCGGACGTGCGCTACCTCCTCGGCGAGTCGTTCCATCCAGGCGGCACGGACCTCACGATCGAGATGGTTGCGGGTCTCGGAATCGAGCACGGGGGCCGCGTGCTCGACGTGGCCTGCGGGAACGGAGCGAGCCTGCGGGCCTTGGTCGAGGCGTATCCCGTGCATGCCGTGGGGATGGACGCCTCGTCGCCGGAATTTCGGGAGGGGCGCCTGGAGCTCCGTCGCGGGGACGCGCACGCCATCCCTGAGAAGGCCGGCTCCTTTGGTGCCGTGATCTGCGAGTGCGCCCTAAGCACCTTCGCCGACCAGCCGAAGGCTCTCGCGGAGATGTTTCGCGTCCTGCGCCCGGGCGGCCGCCTCGCCATCAGCGACATGGTCGTCGAGGGGACGATCCCCGAAGCGCTCGCGCCGTGGGTGAACGTCGGGACCTGCCTCGCACGGGCCCGCTCCGCGAGGGGGTATTCGCGCCTCCTCGAGGACGCTGGATTCACCTTGCTCACATCCTGGGACGCGAGCGACGCGCTGCTCGACCTGCTGTCCAGGGTGAAGAGGAACCTGGTCGGGGCGGCCCTGGCGAAGGCCGCAGGCGTCCTCCCCTCGGAGGTGCGGATCGATGTGCGGACGGGGCGCACCCTGCTGCGCGAGGCCGAGGCCGCGGTGCGCTCGGGCGCGATCGGGTACTCGGTGCTTATCGCAGAGCGAGGTGCATGAGGTCGTCGCCGCTCTCCGTCAATCGACTCCGCGAGGCCTCCGTTTCGGGGATGACGCATGAAGCGCGGGCCAGTGCGACATGAATCCAGTGACACGGCCGACCGCCGCATCGGAGGAACGCCCCATGCAGGTCGAGAACTACAACGAGCTCGAACGTCAGATCAGGAAGACGAGGTGTCCCGCGTGCGGGTATGGTCCCCTGGACTTCCGTCTGCGATGCGACGTCGGCTCCGGGAGGTACCTTCGATTCGTGTCGTGCGAGCGATGTTCCGCCCTGTTCCAGGTGAGCATGGCGGCCGAGAGGCTCGCAACCGACAGCGCCCACGTCCAGGACCTGCTTCAGGCTTTTCGCTGTGCGCACTGCGGGGGAGCCGCGCTGGAGCTGGAATTCCGTTGTTCGTTGGAGACGGGAACCTCGTCGTTTTCCATCTCCTGCCGGGCCTGCAAACGTCCCGCCCCTGGACTCGCCCCACAGAATTGAGGCATGTGCGCGAATGAGGGAAGAACTGAAGGCCCCGGACTCGCCCAATGCCTCCACGGTCCTCTCTGCCGGCGCGTTGCTCCATTCGTCGGGAACGGGACCCAGCGCCCTTCCCGCATCGACCGCAAGACAGGTCGGGCACTTCCTGCTGATGGAGGAGCTTGGGCGCGGGGCCATGGGGATCGTCTATCGAGGGTGGGACTCGAAGCTCTCGCGGGTCGTGGCCGTCAAGGTCCTGAGCGGCCTCTCCCTCCTGGACGAGTCGCGTGCCGCTCGGTTCCGTCGGGAGGCGCAGACGGCCGCGAAGCTTCGCTACCCCTGCATCGTTCAAGTGCATGAAGTCGGAGAGGCGGGCGACCTCGCCTACATCGTCATGGAGTACATCGAGGGGGCGACCCTCCGACGCCACCTCCAGAGCGGGCGTCCGGACGTTCGTAAGTTCGTCCGCATCGTGAAGCAGATCGCGGAGGCCCTGGACTCCGCTCACCGCTTGGGGGTCGTCCATCGCGACGTGAAGCCCGAGAACATCCTGATCGATGCGAACGGGAGTCCGTACCTCGGCGACTTCGGCCTGGCGCTTGAAGTTGGCACCCAGACGCGCCTGACGATGAGCGGCGTCCTCCTCGGCACCCCTTCCTACATGTCTCCGGAGCAGGCGGCCGGCGACGCCGATCGCGTCTCGGCATCGACCGATCTCTACGCACTCGGCGCCGTGCTCTACGAGGTGCTTACGGGCGTGCCCCCCCACCAGGGCAAGACCGTCCACGAAGTCGTTCACGCCGTGGGGCATGACGAGGTCGTTCGACCCTCCGCGCGGGTTCCGGGTGTTCCGCGCGAACTCGAGACCATCTGCCTGAAGTGCCTCGAGAGGGATCCGTCGCATCGCTATGCCACCGCGGCGGCGTTGGCGGCGGACCTTGGGCGGTACCTGTCCGGCGAGCCCATCCAGGCGCATGCTACCAGCGTCTTCTACAGGTGGCGGAAGAAGCTCGCGCGGCGGAAGGCGCGGCTGTTCGGTGCCGCCGTGATCGCCGCAGCCCTCCTCGTCGGGACACTCCTTACGATCGACTCGTGGAGCGCGCGGACGTGGATGCGGACCGAGATGACGCTCCGCGATTCGATGGCGCGGGTCGAGGACGACATGGTCTCGCTGGAGTCCTGGGGCCGTCGCAAGGCCGAGCAGGAAGCGGGAGACGCCGGGTACGCGGCGAAGCTGCGCGAGGTGGAGGACCTCCTGAGGCAGGGCAGCGAATCGCTGCCGGATCACCCCGATCTCCTGGTGGCCCGCGCCCGCTACCAGGTGCTAATGGGGCGCGAGGACGACGCGCTTTCGCTGCTCGATCGGTTGGACCGACATCCGGGATCGTCGCCCCGACTCGCCTCCTTCGTTCGGGGCTGGGCGCTCTATCGCAAGTACGCGCGAGCGAAGGAGGAGCCGGCGGCGCGCCTCATTCACTGGCCCGTGCCGAACGGAGGGGCCGTCCGACTCGAGGACATCGCGCCCGACACGCTGGAGGAGGCTTCCTACTCAAGCCAGGGCCTCGAGGCGCTGAGACTCTACCTGGAGTCGGGGCCTCCGGACGCCCGCGCCTGGCGGGTGCGGTTGGCCTTCGCCTACATGCAGAACCACTTCGACGAGGTCGAGACGCTGTACGACCAGGCGCTGCAGGAGGACGAAGGAATCGCTTGGGACCTTGAAGCGCACTGGGTCCTGGCGCAGGCGTTGTACTTCGCCGCCGTGGTCAAGCCGGTGGAGGCGGATCGTCTCGCGACGCTCGAGAAGGCACTCACGCACATGGTCCCCCTGGAGCCCCGGATGCGGCGTTCCGCCGAGTACTGGGCCTGGCGGGGGATTGTCGAGCACGCGGCCCCTCGGCACCTCGATGCGATTGACTCCTGCCAGCGCGCCCTGGAGCTGGACCCGGGCCATACGCTCGCGGCGCACAACCGCGCCTTCGCATTCCAGTGCCTGGAGAAGGAGAAGGCCATGCGTGGGGACAGCGCGTCGCCAGGCGACTCCTCCAAGCCCCGGTGAGCCACCCGATGCCCTTCGTTTCTCGGTCGAGCAAGGAGGAGTCCATGTCAGCGGAGACGTTTGAGGAGCTCCAGATTCAGGTTGCGCGCGCCTCCTGCCCCCAGTGCAGGGAGAGACGGCTTGAGATGCACCTCCGCTGCGACCTCGGCCAGGACAGGTGCTCACGGTGATTCGCTGCGAGGGATGTGGCACGCTGTTCGAGCTGGCCTCCGGGGCCGAGGCGATCGCCCGCGAAAGGCCGCACATCGACAGGCTCCTCATTTCCCTGACGTGCACGCGGTGCGGCCGCGCGGCGATGGAGCTGGGCTTCCAGTGCGATGTCGGGTCGAAGGAGTGTTCGTACCGCATCGTCTGCCGCGCGTGCGAGGGGACCCGCTGAGGCGGAACGGCAGTCCCCGGGCGGCTTAGCCCCCGCCGTCGCGGAAGCCGCGCATCTTCGCGAAGCCGTCCGCCAGCTCTGCGAGGCCCCCTTGTCTCGCCTCCACGGTCCGTCCGCGGCGTCGCCGCCTTGGTTCCGCTCTTCAGCGGCCTCGGCGGCTCGGATTTGTCCCGCCCAGGAAAGACGCCTTCGATAGCGCTTCCTGGCGAAGATCGGCATCTGGCTCGCTCGCTCCCAGGCGTCCGAGCACCTCGAGTGCACGCTCGGTCATTCCATGTTGTTCCCCAACGGTCACTAGGGACTCGATAGCCATCTTGCGAAGCCAGTGAGGGCCCTTCCCCTGCGCGATCGAGAATACGGCATCTGCATCCGCGGGGTCTACGTCTCCGCCTTGCCCTGATTCGATGTAGGCGAGCCCCGAACCCTGGGCCACAGGGGAAGTCGAGGCGAGCGCTTCTCGTCGTGATTGAGAGTGATTCTCGATGCCCCCGGCCAGAGCTGAGCACACTTCGCTGCCAACTGCGTCTTCAACCGCTTCTGGGTGTGATAGGACCCAGGTGTCCAAGGCCGCGACGGCACGCCTCTTCGCATTTGCTGACGATGGCCAGTCGGCTGCCAGCGAAGCGAGCGTAACTACGAACGCGCGCGCGGTCTCTTGATTCGATGCCGCGAGAGGCGTCAACAAGGTCTCCAGAGACTCAGTGTCCCATGAGGAGGCCCCTGGTCCGAGGAACATTGCCGCCGTCGTTCGTGCCTGGAGCAGACGATGCTCGTCCTCGACGATCCCCCGCATTGCTGCAACGACCGGAGCCCGATCACCAGAGGACATCTTCCCCATTCCAAGTACGAGGGTGTAGACATTGCGGTCGTCCGTCTCGTGGCGCAGAGCGTCATCGGCCGCTGCGAGAAACGCCTGCATCGCACCTCCTTGGTCTGGGGGGCGCGCCTCATACAGCCCGCCGCTGATGACCAAGAAGAGAAGTGAACGACGCTCCGGGTCGGACTGGCCCCGCGCGAGATCCAGAAGCTTGGCGAGTGTTTCGTAACCGATAGGTCGATAGTGCTTCCCGTCGAGAGGCCAGAAGAGGCTCTCGGCGATTCCTCCCTGGCGAAGAGCGTCTTCGAGTCCGATTGCAAGTAGCTCGATCACGGCGGCAAGGAGCGTCTCGTCAGATTGCCAGACCTCCTGCTGAAACCTCTTACGCATTTCAAGGAGGTCCGACAATGCGAGCACTTCCTTGAGTGTGGCTCCTGGTTCGGCCACCACCGGACTTCGGAAGGACGCCTCGATCGTGGGCTGGGGAGGACTGGACGGCCTAGGAGCGTGTCGGGAAAACCCTTCGCG
>Ga0082335_1000919_pt1 | contig 68293 bp, 74 predicted proteins | sample Subgrocontami58m_FD_72375 | JGI IMG/M metagenome (GOLD analysis project Ga0082335, IMG submission 72375) | Subsurface groundwater microbial communities from S. Glens Falls, New York, USA - GMW37 contaminated, 5.8 m (SPADES assembly) (version 2) ... | reverse complement strand
TCTTGAGGAAAGCCTTGGCTTCCTCTTGGTTCATTATTTCCATGTTGTCCCTCCATATGTCCAACCGGCTTTTTAGCCGGAATGGCTTTTATGGAGTTTCAACAAAATTCGTTACGTTCTCTGGCAAACCGATTCTGCGCCGCCCTTTCGCAGAGCAACTTCTTCGCGCACGCAAGCTAGCCCTCTTCCCGCAAGTAGCAATTTAAATTGACAATCAGGAAGTTATCCTATGAAGCTCCTGCAGCCGCCCCCAATAGTGGCTAACGAAGAAAAATGGGTGAAACTATTCCAAGTGCCGTTGGAATCGTTTTCTTCTGCAAGCACGCTTGAAGGCGCCATACGGGCGGGTGCCGCCATAAACTGGCAAGGCAACCATTCTGACAAGCGCACTATCTCCGAATCATCGCCTGCGGAAAAGGGATGGCACTACTTCCGTACGGGTGGCGAAGAATGGTACGCTGCCAAACTTTATGCCGACGATTCAGGAAATAAGACTGTCAAAATTTATCGTGTGGAAACCGATGTGCCTGAAAAAAAGCCTGAAACTAAAACGAAGCCCGAATCTGCCAAAACAGCTTGGTCCGAGGCGTATTTCATCCCAAATGGGCAGCTGCCGCAATCCCAACGGGGCTATGACCCATCCACGTTTGTTGTTGCCGGCTTCAAGTTCCCATGGCATGACGGCGGGGCAATGACAGTCACCTCTTCAGAAAAAAAGGGGAACGGAGCGGTATTCAAGCTAAATGGTTCGGATGAGCTATTTTTTTGTGGCATCAGGAACAACCGCCTGCAGGTCTGGTCCATTTCCAAAAACGAGCCTGCAATGGCTCGCGTGCGGCCACAGACTCCAGCGGTACAAACGCAAGTATTGGGAAATACAACATTTTATGCACTGCCCGGGGCAAAAAAAGACAGCTTATCAATCTCCAGATTCGATTTTGACCTATATCTAAATATTTCTTCTTATGAACAAAGGTTCCAGGTGTATTTCTCCTCATGGCCGGGCGGCTCTGGGGAAATTAGCGATGAGCAATATGTCACCTCTTTTTCAAGATTCATGAGAAAAGACGAAGGCAGAAGCAGCTTTGTAGGATTCCTAAAGGAGCGCATCCGCATCGCTTATTCAAATCTGGGCCTTGAGGATTATTTTAAATTTGATGAAAAAACAGCTAATCTTGTAAAAAATAGGTTGAAAAACATTTCTATTAATTACGCCAAAAACAGCAATACGTCCCTGACCACCTTTGGGGGGGATGGCGGGGGCTCATCGATCGAACTTGGGGGCTCGATTAGCCTACATCACGAGCTTTTCCACGTCTGTTCAGGTAGCAAGAGGGGCGCCAACCTCCAATATCCAAGTCTGACCGCAAGCACCGAACCAATACTTGAAGAGGGCATGAACGCACTGCTTGAGGGCGTTTCAGATGCATACCCAAAACGGCAGAAGGCACTTCGCTCATTTTTGATGAAGTTGCCTATTGCAGAACGGAAAAAAACAATGGACGCGCTTGTGCTGGCGTGGCTCAACATAGATTCACCAACTTCTAGAATAGCCGACGGTGCGCTCAAGAAAATACTTACAACACCCGAAGGCAGGGCGGCGGAAATAGAGGGCGGTTCAAATCTGGGAAATCTATAGTCTGCAAATGATTCAAGTCCCAAGCAGCAGCCTCAGCATATCCCGCAATCCTGGCGCAAGCCCAAGCACGGTTATTGCGCACAGCGTCAATTCCATGGCAAGGGGCGGCACGCCCTCTTTCTCCCCGTCCTTTGCCAAATAATGCACTGCCGCGGATGCAAATGCCACTTTCAGGATGAAAAACAGGCCAAAGCCAAGCGGCGTTGCCGTCCCAATCCCGCCCGATAGCACATGCTGCTCAAAATACGCAACGCCCTGCGCAGGCCCGAACCAGTTTATCGCCACCCATGTTGCAGCGCCGTCAAATGCGTGCGCAAAAACCGGAAGCGTGTTTTTCCAGCTGAATTTGAGCAGATGCTTCATGCTTATTGCGGCAACGGCTGCCAATGCCACAATGGCAAGGGCATAACCAAAGTGCACTGCCATCGGAAGCAAAAGCAAAACCGGAAAAGAAGCGAGCATCCATCCTGCATACGCGGCAAACCCCCCTCTTCCAAGCGCCCTCCCAATCAATATGGCAACTAAAAACAGCGCCGCAGTCACCAAATAAATCCCAGGGGTGACCGTCCAATATCCGTAATCAAAGGCATGGGACGAGAGCACCGCAGAATAAGCCGGCAAGAGCGCGCCGCCAATCCCTGGAACCAGCCCGCCGCCCGCACCTGCCTGCAGTGCCGCAACGAATTTTCCCATCACGCCAGAATCAACTGAATCCGTCACCACCCTCATCGAGGAGCCAAGAACAACAAACCCAAGAAGCGCAATCCAAAATTCCCTGCTAACCGAGAATTTAGCCCTTTCCATCCGTTTGTAAATTAAATAAAGCGCCCCGATTGCAATAGCCGCATAAACTAGGGTATTTACCGCATTGTAGCCGGTCTTGTCGAATATCGGATTGATAAAATAATCCTCTAAAAATCCCATGTCATCAGCTTCACGCCCATCTGCCGGCCGCCAGGCATTATCCACGGCCCATCCATTTTCTTTGCCCCCGACAGCTATTTAAAGCGCCTCTTTGAATTTGCAACATGGCATGCCGACCATCCTACCAGGGCAGCCGCCTTGTCATGGACTGCATCACATGCGGGCTTGGGCTCACCACCTCCGCATGCATCAATTCGCACCTGCGCACAATTGCCACGCTAGAGTCTTCATGGAAAACCATGCGCTATGAAGAGGAAACCATCGTCGACCTTGATGAGGAAGAGTCAAAGATGTTTTCCGAATATGTCGGCGTTGTCCGGCAAGTGGAGCAGCTGCTCATCAACCCCCAAATTTACGGCAGGCAGGATGATGACAATTATATTGCCCGCAAGAAGCTCCTGAAGGATTTCTATGAGATGATGTTCCAGAACCCGATCCTGGCGCTCCAGCAGCTCAAGGACTACAAGGAGCAGCTGCCCACCAAATCAACTTACATGGACGGCTACCGCACCTTCCAATCCTGGGTAAATGGCATACTTGCAGCATATTCCAAAACACGCCTCTACTCCCTTTCCTTAAAAAACGAGGATTTGCGCCAGTCCTTCCTGTCCATCCTCAAGCTCAAATCCGTGCCATACGTGCAGTCTTTCGTAAAAACAATCCCGCCCGGCGCGAAAATAATGGACGACAAGGACGCGCAGTATGATTTGACAAATGGCGTAACTGTGAAAATTTACGACATTCCGGGCTCGGATTCGCGGCTTTATGTGCAGGAAAACGCCGTCATAGAGGCGCTCCCAAAAGACTTATCAACACAACTTGCCGAGGTTGTCACTGACGAATTGAAGTCGTTGAAGGAAAATGTCGACTACACCACCATTTTCGAGTCAAAAATGCGCGTGTTCCGCCAAAAATTCATCGACTGGGCAAATTCGCATGGCGTGCCAATCACCCCTCAGCAGGCCCTTGCCATGGGCAGGGAAGCCGCCGCGTGGTCTGTGGGCTTGGGTGCGCCATTGGAAAATCTCGCATTAGACCGCGACAACATCACCGACATTTACATCGATTCGGAAAATGCCGCGATTTACCTTGAGCACCAAAAATTCGGCCTGTGCCACACTCTCTTCCAGTACAACCACGAAATGCTCGAGCGCGCCTTCCGCAACATCATGGTGGTGATGAAAGGCACCCGCAAATTCGACAAGGAAAATCCGGTTGTGGACGTGGTGCTCACCCGCCTCACAATGCGCTGCCACATGCAGCAGCCCCCCGCCACCTTCGGTGACTTGCAGGCTGCCCTGCGCATAATGAAGGAGCAGCCCTTCACTTATGCCGAATACCTCCACTACAACTCATTCTCGCCCTTCTTCGCAGGCTACGATGACGTAATGGTGTCCTTGGGCTGCTCGGAAGCCGTTCTCGGATTGAAAGGCGTGGGCAAAACCGCATTCACTTCCGCCAAAATAGCGGCAATCGGCACCAAGCGCCGCATCCTGCCAATCCAGGACATCGAGGAAATTCCCACGCGCGCCTACCGAAAAAGAGGCTTCCACATAGGCGCAATGCGCGTGCAGTCATCCGAGCGCGAAGACTCATCGCAAACCAACGAATTAGACTTAGTGTCCATGACCAATGCCTCCTTGCGCATGGGCGATGCCTGTGTTATTATCAACGAAATCCGCTCACGCACCGCCATCCAAGGCGTAATAAACATGCTAAATACGCAACCCGGCATTTTCCTTCTCTACAACCTTCATGCCCAATCACTCAAAGACATCCAGGACCGCCTTGAATTGGTTTTCGGCATGCCTGCAGCATCGATGTATTCCACCGACCGCTACTCGTTCCTGAAAAAGGTGCGCTTCGGGCGCGGAAGCAGGGTTTACCGCATGCTCGGCTACCAATACGAAACAGACATAGACAAGCACCAGTATGTGCCGATATTCACATTGGTGAGGGGGGATAGCATCGACAAGTCGGTTCTCACCTGCAACTTCATTGAGAATCCGGAAGCCTCCGCACGCACACTGCGCGATGTTGCCCTTGGCCCGCTTTCAAAAAAACTCAAGCTCAAATTAGTGCCGCCCGCCCTCAAAAGGCGCACCGAAGAATCCGGCCTCACCCCAAACGATTACATCATGGAGGCTTTCTTCAAAGGGTGGCTCTACGACAAGATTTACGAATCCTCGCAAAAACTGGACGACAAGGAACTCCTGGGGCTTGACTTCGTGCTCAAATGCACTTCCGCGGCAAACATACTCCTGCGCGAATTCGAAACCTCCTCCGGCAGCGCGGACTGGGGCAAAATGCAGGTCGAAATGCAGCGGCAGTATGACAAAATACTGTCAATTGAACTTGCGGAGCGGGCGGAAACCGCGGCGCTAAAGCCATCTGCAAAACCCGCGGCCAAACCCCGCAAATAACGGCAGCCACTGCGCTAAAATAAGCGGCAAACATCATAAGTGCGCTCAGGTTCAAGCGCCAACGGCCCGCTATCTGCAATATACCCCTTATACGTGCGTGCTAGGTTGTTCATCAATTCCCACGCTTTTATGGGTTTTTTGCCGTAAAGAAGATCCACCCTGATGGCGGGGTCGCCAGAAAAGAAATATGCAGCTGTCATCACAAACTCCGGCGTCTGGGCGTATATGGCATTTTGTGTCCTAATCAGGCCAACATCCCCATCTAATCTACCCATTGTCACGCCAGTCTTTATGGTGAGCTTGCCAAATGCGCATGCAAATATTATGTCTGCCAATGCCAGATGTGCTCCATTAAATATGTGCGGGTTTAGTTTTTCTTCGGCTAACTCGGCTAACTTGCGTATTGTATTTTTCTCTCTCACTAGCCTATTAAAACTCGCCTGGCTTATGGTGATTATCCTTTTTTGGTTCAAACTTTCTGGCACGTAAAAATTCACACCCACTATTGTTGGGGTATGCGCAAGACTCCCGCTTGTTTGTTGTTTTTTGCTCATATATTCACCACACTTTATTCTATATAAAACCACATATAAATGTATCTGTTGTTCAAAAATGTCGTTGGATTATTAATTCCGCCTCCCTTATTCTTCCTTATGGGCTCAGCTGACAAATTAAAAGAGCTTGAGGACGAGCTTGCGCGCACGCAAAAAAACAAGGCAACGGAGTTCCACATCGGCATACTGAAAAGCAAAATCGCGCACTTAAAAAAAGAGCAGGCAGCGCCGAAAAAATCCGGCAAGCAAACCGGCGGCTTTGACGTCAAGAAATCCGGCGACTCCACCGTCGTCTTTATCGGTTTGCCATCCACCGGCAAATCCACCCTCCTCAATGCATTGACCGGCGCCAAAAGCAAAATTGCCGCGTACGCATTCACAACCCTAACGTGCATTCCCGGCACCCTCCACTACAAGGGCGCCACAATCCAGCTGCTTGACCTGCCCGGCATCATCGCAGGCGCAAAAGAGGGCACGGGGAGAGGGAAGGAAGTATTGGCAGTTGCCCGCAACGCAGATTTGGTTCTGCTCACCCTTGATGTTTTCGACCCTCTCTACCGCCCTCGCCTTGTCGAGGAATTGAACGGCATCGGCATCCGCCTTGACCAGCCCATGCCGAATATTCACCTGCACCAAACAATCCGCGGCGGCCTGAACATCAATTACACAATCAAGCCAACCCACCTGAGCGACAGGCTCATCCACGGCATTCTGGCCGAGCACGGCATCCACAACGCCAACATCACCATCCGCCAGGATGCTACAGTCGACCAATTCATCGACGTAATAGTCGGCACGCGCAAATACATCCCCTCCCTTACCGTGATAAACAAAATCGACCTTGTCAAGCCGGAATTCCTAAAGTCGCTCAATTACCCGTTTGTCCCGACTTCAGCGGAAAAAAACGAAGGCATAAACGAGCTGAAAGATGCCATTTGGGAAAAGCTCCAGCTAATCCGCATCTACACCAAATCCCGCCTTGTCGAATCGGACGGGGTGCCCATGATGATGCGCACCGGCTGCACCGTCGCCGACATGTGCGAAAAATTGCACCGCGACCTGAAATCCCTTTTCAAGCACGCGCAAATCTGGGGCCCGTCGGCGAAATTCCCCGGGCAGAAGGTGGGGCTCACCCATGTCATGGCGGATGGCGACACCATATGCATTTTCAAGAAGTAATCAGAATGCGATGTTTTATCTGATACATTTATTGTTTTATTCTGCTCTATCTACGCCGAACCCCTTTTTAAATAAAACAAACACAAGCAATACGCCTTTTCGTTTATTCGAAAGGCGGAGAAAAAGAATAAAATGCCAGACTGCAACTGCCCCGAATGCGCCGGCGCAATCGCGCCAAAATCCCAGCTTTCCCTTGGCGAGCTTCTTTCCTGCGCCGACTGCGGCACAAAGCTTGAGGTGATGGGCATTGAGCCTCTTTCCTTGGGGTTGGCCCCCCAAGTGGAGGAAGACTGGGGCGAATAAAAAATCAGGCTGCTTTTGGAAGCGGGGCGTGAAGCCTCCGGCCGATTCCGCCTCCTATCCCATATTTGGTGTTTTTCATGAAGCTTGCGCTTTTGCAGTCAGTCCTAACGCCGGAAAACAAGCTGCTCATGCAGGCTGCGCAAAAGATGGGCGTAACTCTCGACTTACTCCTTGATTCGCAATTGGAATTGGAAATCACCAATCCTGCCAAAACCGAATACTCCGGCATTTTGCAGCGCTCCTCCTCCTATTCCCGCACGCTTTACACCTCATTCTACTTCGAGCAGTGCGGCACCTTTGTGTGCAACCCCTACAAATCGCACCAATTATGCGGGGACAAATTCCTCGCCTCAATCCTATTGGCAAAAAACAAAATTCCCACCCCGCGCACATTCGGCTGCTTCTCGCCAGATGCCGCCAAATCCGCCGCCGCCAAACTCGGCTTCCCTGTTGTCATGAAACCTGTCTTTGGCTCATGGGCAAGGATGGTGCACCGCCTGAACGATGCCGACGCCCTTTCCGCCGAACTCGAATCGCGCGAGGAAATGGGCCACGCCTTCCAAAAAATATTTTACCTGCAGGAGCACATCGAAAAACCAGGAAGAGACATCCGCGCAATAGTTATCGGGCAGGAATGCATCTCCGCAGTGTACAGGGTGGCATCAGATGGGGGAAGCAATTTCATCACCAACACGTCTAGGGGCGGGTATGCCGAAAAATGCGAATTAACCGAAGAATTGTCAGAATTATGCGTCAAGGCCTCCCTAGTTTTCGGCGAGGGCATTTATGGCGTGGATTTGATGGAAACCTCCGATGGCGGCCTTGTTGTGCACGAAGTGAACCACACAACCGAATTCCACAAGTCAATCGAAGCCGCGGGCGTTGACATTCCGGGAAAAATGATGGAATACTTTGCGACTGCCACCAAACACTAATTCTTTTTTTGTTATATTTGTCACATTAAGTATTAATTAATCCAACGCCCAACCCCTTCCATGCAAAAAATATTATTGCTAGACAGCACACTGCGCGAGGGCGAGCAGGCGCCAAAGGTCAGGTTCACGCAGGAGCAGTCGTTGCAAATCGCGAAGGAATTAGACTCATTCGGAGCCGACTTTATCGAAGTTTCCCCAATTGTGTCCGACCGCTCAAGGCAGGCTGCAAAAGGCATATTGTCAGAAGGCTTGCGCTCCAATATCATCCTGCACGGAAGGGCGACAAAAGCCGACATAGATCTGCTGCTTTCCTTCAATCCGAAATGGATAGCGATTTACCTTTCCACATCGGACATCCATCTGGAGCACAAGCTGCACATGACAAAGCAGGATGCGTTATCCCGTGCGACTGAAACCATCACCTATGCAAAAAGCCACGGATTAAAAGTAAGATTCACATGCGAAGACGCATCAAGAACGGACACTGATTATCTCATCCAGATGGCGCGCACTGCGCATGAGGCCGGGGCAGACCGAATTTCAATTACTGACACTGTCGGAGTAATGACACCCTCCGCAATGTATTCCCTTGTGCACAAGGTAAAAACAGCAATTCCATCCGCAGAATTGGATGTGCACTGCCACAATGACCTCGGGTTGGCGCTTGCCAACTCCCTGGCATCCGTAGAAGCCGGAGCCACATGCATCCATGCCACAATAAACGGGGCGGGCGAGCGCGCCGGCATTCCCAAACTGGCGGAAGTTGCCATGGCATTGCAAGTGTTGTATGCCCAGCGCCAAGACCTGAAAATTAGCCGCCTCCCCCACATGTCCAAAATGTTTTCGGATTTCACCCACTTGCCCAGCGACCCGTTTTCCCCCGTTGTTGGGGAAAACGTATTCCGCCACAAAGGAGGCACGCATTTGGGCGCCGTCTTGCGCTCGGATGGCAAGGCATACGAGGCATTCACGCCGGAATCAGTTGGAAGGAAAAGACGCTTTGTTGTCGGAGAATACTCCGGCAGAAACGTCCTGCGTTATTTATCCTCCACCCTGAAATTGGGGCTTACCGAGGCGCAGATGGAAAAGGCAATGGCAAGATTGAAGGAAAAAGAAGGGGACATATTCGAATTCGAGGCATGAGATATGGTGAAAATGCGGATGGCGGAAAAATGCCGCATCCGGAATTTTGAGGTGATAAAATGGAAAACACAATCAGCGTATTCATCGGGGCGGTCACGGAGGAAAAAATAAAAACATCCGACATCATCAAGTCCATCATTCAAGTTCCGGGCGTGAAAAGCGCCTGGGAACTGACGGGCTCATTCGACCTTCTCATACTTGCAAGCTCCCAATCCGTCCATTCGCTGAATGTTGTCGTGGAAGCGGTGAGGGCATGTGCGGGAGTGAGGGAAACCACAACATATTTAGTGTTGGACTCGCATGGCGATGCCAAGCCAAAAACAGGATGAATCGAAACAGCAGGCAAAAAATCGGATGGACCTATATGCCACACCAAAAAACCGGTTGATTTTACATGCCAAACCAAACTCTCGCAGAAAAAATCCTCTCCGCCCATGCCGGGCGCGATTTGTCTATTGGGGATTTGGCCGTAATCGATGTCGATTATGTTTTGGCGCACGACACCACATGCGCATGGGCAATCGAGCCGTTCCACCAAATCGCCACCAAAGTATTCGACCCCTCGCGCATTTTCATATTTTTCGACCATGCCTACCCCGCCCCGTCTGTCCAAGCCGCGCAGTTGCACACAAAAATCCGAAAATTCGCATCCGAGCAAGGCATTCCAATAATTACCGACGGCGTATGCCACCAGGTGATGGCCGAGCGCTTCACCTACCCTAACACATTTCTTCTTGGGGCAGACTCGCACACTCCAACCGGAGGCGGAATAGGCGCCATGTGCGTGGGGTTCGGCTCCACCGATGCAGCCGTTGGCATGGCAACGGGCAAAGTCTGGACACGGGTTCCGGAAACAGTCAGGATAAATCTGGAAGGCTCGCTTGCAGGTGGCGTTTATCCAAAAGACGTCATTTTATCCATTGCAAAAGACCTCTCTTCTGAAGGCGCCAATTACAAAGTTGTTGAATTCGGCGGCAGTGCCATTGAGCATTTCGATGTCCCCTCCCGCCTTACATTATGCAACATGTGCGCGGAAATCGGCTCCAAAACAGGAATAGTGCCAGCCGACGCGCAAACTGCCGCCTACCTCAAGAGGCAGAAGCGCTACAAGCCATTCAAAGAGATACGCTCGGATGCAAATGCGCAATTTTCAGACACACGAACTTACGACATTTCAAAAATAGAACCCACATTGGCTTGTCCTCCAGACATCGACAAAGACGTTCCGGTTTCCGAAGTTGAAGGCACACCCATCACGCAGGTTTTCCTTGGCTCATGCACAAACTGCAGAATAGAGGATTTGAAAGTGGCATACGACATATTGAAAGGAAAATCCATCGCCCCGGGCATGAAACTTATAATCACTCCGGCAAGCCGGGAAGTGTACGAGCAGGCATTAACAGCAGGCTACATCATGGAATTCTCCCGTTTAGGCGCCATGATAGCGCCCCCCGGCTGCGGGGCATGCTTAGGCAGGCACATGGGCGTGCTGGATGACGATGATGTGTGCGTAAGCACCTCCAACCGCAATTTCACCGGCAGGATGGGCTCTCCAAAGGCGAAAATCTCCCTTGCCTCGCCTGCCACTGCGGCGGCATCGGCAATAGAGGGCAAAATAGCCGACCCTCGGAAGTATATTTGATTGGTGATTATGTGTCTTCCCCCCGCATTTGGAAATTCGGCAATTCAATAAATACCGACCTGATTACCCCGGGCCGCTACAACATGACCACCGACTGGAAAGAATTGGGAAAAATAACCTTCATCGAGCACCGCCCAGAATATTCGAAACAGGTCAAGCCTGGTGACATCATCGTGGCAGGGCGCAATTTCGGCTGCGGCTCCTCCCGCGAAACCGCCGTCTATGCCCTTATTGCCAATGGCGTGCAGGCAGTCATTGCCAAGTCATTTGCCCGCATATTCTACCGCAACTGCATCAACAACGGATTATTGCTGCTTGCCGCCCCATCCGACTTCATCGACAAAATGGACGAAACAGACGAGGTGGAACTAACTTCCGCTTCCATCATCAACAAAACTCACAACATTTCCACCCCTGTCAACATTCCCCCATTGATGAAGCGCCTTCGCGAAGCAGGGGGAATAATCAGCTTCCTGAAAACCCACAAAATAGAAGAATTGGAATCCTCTTCGGTGAACTGACATGCCAACCACAAAAAAAATCCTCTACATCAACGGCGATGGAGCGAGCGAACGCACAGGTGTTTAGGCATGCCCAAAAAAATCCTCTACATTAACGGCGACGGCGTCGGCCCGGAACTAATGGCTTACGCGCGTACAATAGTTGACGCGCTTGTTAAAGTGGAATGGGTGGAAGGCGAGGCAGGCTATGCAACATTCCAAAAATATGGCACCAGCCTCCCAGACGCCACTGTAGCAAAGGCAAAAGAATGCGACGCCATTCTATTTTGCGCAGTAACCACTCCCCCAAACATTCCAAATTACACAAGCGCAATAGTCACCTTGCGAAAAGAGCTTGATTTGTATGCCAACTTGCGCCCATTTGTTTCGCTTCCAAACGTGCCGACCAACTATCCCCCTCTCAATTTCGTAATTGTGCGCGAAAACACCGAAGGAATGTATTCCGGCATAGAAAAAAGGATGAAGAATAAAGCAACTTCCACCCGCGTCATCACCCGGAAAGGCAGCGAACGAATAGTCAAGTTTGCTTTTGATTACGCAAAGCGCCATTCTTTCACCAAAGTAACGCTTGTGCACAAGGCAAACGTGCTTCGTGAAACAGATGGCTTGTTTTTGGAAGTCGGCAGGCAGGTTGCAGCCAATTACGCTCCAACTATCACATGCGAAGATGCATTAGTAGATTCAGTTGCCATGCGCCTGGTCAAGCAGCCAACCGACTTCCAAGTGATTTGCACCACAAATCTATTCGGCGACATTTTGTCCGATGAGGCATCCGCACTAATCGGAGGCTTAGGTGTTGCGCCATCTGCCAACATCGGAAAAAAATACGCATTATTCGAGCCGGTGCACGGCTCCGCCCCAAAATACACCGGGCAAGACATTGTAAATCCAACCGGAATGCTCCGGGCAACCTCCATGATGCTAGAATATTTGGGCTACACCAAAGAAGCCGCAAAGCTTGATGCCGCAATACTGTCAGCTTACACCAGCAACATCAAGACAAAAGACGTCGGCGGCACGAATAAGACAAGCGAGGTTGTTGCCGCAATCCGGGCCGCCATCACACCTTGATGAATTCAGTCTTCAGCTGCTTCATAGAATTCATCGTTTTTATTTTGGCAATTCCTTTCCTTGACAGCGCAGTCTTGACAAATTCATAGTATTCATCAATATCTTTCGTCCTGACTTTCAGCACAAGTTCGCATTCTCCAGTTACGACATCAACGCTTTCTATTTGTCGCAGCTTGGCGAGCTCATTCCCTATCCTATCTGGCGTTCCGTATTCGTCTGATGTCAGGTTTACGAGCACGTATGAGCAAAATCCCATTCCAATTTTCTTGTAGGCAAATACCGCTTTGTAAGCGATTATTTCCCCATCCTGCTCCAATTTCTTAGTATTGTAATGGATTGTAGAAGCCGGCTCCTTGCTTTTTCGTGCCAGCACATTGATAAGCGGTGCGCAGTTGCCTTCAATCAACAGCCCAATCAGCGTTTCCCTGATGTTTTTCATAATATTGAATTGAATTCAAGAATTTATAACATTATTGGCTAATATTTGGATTTTATCCAACAAAGTTTATCTTCATCACCTGGGATATATGGTCGGTGATTATGGTGAAACAAGAAATACGTGTAGGCATCCGAGGATTTACAGGCAAGTTCGGATGGCGGACCCTCGGGCATCTGCTCAAATGCAACGATATGAAAGTCACTGTTGGCGTGGAGGCCAATTCGCCCAGATTCAAGGCGTTTCTCAAGGGCGCCAATTCGCTTGCGGACGAGCAAAAAAGCAAGCTGGCATGCGCAATTCCAAGCACCATAGTTCTTGAAACAGGCAAGCATGACAGCGTTCGTAAAGCGGTTGAACAATTGCGGCTTCTTAACCGGAATCTTGACATCGTGCCATTTTGCGATTTCAATCCGCTCAAGCACTGCGACGTATTCCTGGATTTGACTAGGGGGGCCGAACAGAATTTTGAACAAAGATTCCCTGATTTTGTTGCAAAGAGGCCCCTATTGGTCACAATAGATACTGGAAGGCATGAAACCGTGCGTGGGAGGCTAGTTGTTCCGCCTTCTTTTGTTGAGCCTGAAACCGATTCCAGCCATGAAAATTCAAAAAACATATGGCGGTTGGGGGATTGCGTAACCAGCGCGGTCAACCTTCTTCTTTCCGGTGTAAAAGAAAAACTAGGAAATCGGCTTTCTGACATCCGTACAACCATTTTTTGCCTGCTGGATGAAAAGCTTCCTGACATTGGCTTGCTGCCCGAGCGGGTTCATTCCCTATACTTCAAACCGGCTGATTTTGTAAGCGAAACAGTGAAGTCCGATTTAAGGAAAATCTTCGGAAGAGACTCAATTGGCAGCTTCAAATTGGTACAGATGCACGGATTTGACTGTTACGCCCTGTCGGTTGATTTTCAAGTTCTGGGCGAAATTATAAGCGCGGCATCAATAGCAGAAGCTATTTCCGGGCGCCCGCATATCCTTAATGCAAAAGGCATGGATTCAACCGCGGATGTGGACCTTTTCCTGCGCCCTTTGCACTCCCACATCTCAAACGACCTGCCACCGGTAATATTTTTCCCAGATGCAATTTCCGTTGAGAAAAATAATACCGGCTGCATCGTTTCAATGGGCGCTGCAGTCAGATACCTTGAAATCAGCCCACGCCTTGTTGCAGACGGCATACGAATGGTTGCTTCGGAGTATATGAAAAATGCCTAGTGTGCGGCTAAATCAGCCACGTGTGCATTCTCTTGTTTCAAAATATATTCCGGCTTAATTTTTATCCCGATAAATCTTGAGCCCGCCGACCCAACCACAAACGGCAATTCCAAAATGCCCACATCCACGTATTTCTGGGTTTCAGCCGGCAGGTTTATCGGTGGTACGCACCCAGGCTCAAGCCCAAACCATGCGTTCAACTCTTCCCCATTTGCCATTCTGGGTTTTTTCAGCCCGGGTATTTTTTTGTCATCCACTTTTTTGCTTCCTTGTATGATAACAAAGCACTTGTTTCCCTTTCCATCAACGAAACAGAGCACTTTGATTATCTGACTCAGTGGAACATTTACTGCCGCTGCAGCACCTTCACTTGTCAAGCCATCCGAATCATGGTGCTCAATGAATTCGGCGTCTATTTTATTCTCCTGTACAAATTTCCTTACTTCGTCAACTGACATAAAAATGTCTTCGTGCCTAATGATTTTAAACCATCCTCTCGTTCTATGGCTGGGATGATGCAATGCCGAAAATCGAATGGTACCACGAATTCATCAACAAGAATTACCAGCCGAAGAAAGACGACGTAAAAGTATTGTTCTATTACGAGAAGGCAAAAGGCATTTCCCATGAGGATGCGGTGGGAAGAATAGCATCCGAGTCATCATCCGGCACCTGGACAACCTTGACTGAAAAGCCCGCCCTCCTGCCAAAAGTCAAGGCTTATGCCTACAACTACAAGAACAACTGGCTCAAGGTCGCCTATCCCTTCCTAATTTTCGAGCCCGGCTCAATACCTGCAATGCTTTCAGGATTCGGCGGCAATATTTTCGGCATGAAGGCATTGGACAATTTGCGCCTGCAGGATGCCGAACTGCCTCTTGATTACATCAAAGGCTTCAAGGGCCCGAAATTCGGGAAAGATGCCATCCGCCGCATATTCAAGCGCAAGCACGGCCCGATTACTGCCGTAGTCCCAAAGCCGAAATTGGGCTACACTGCAAAAGAGCATGCGGAAAAGGTCGGCTATGCAATTTACACTGGTGGAATAGACTGCCTCAAAGACGATGAAAACCTCACAGACCAGAAATTCAACCGCTTTGCCGACAGGGTGAAATATGTTGCAAAATTCCGCGACAAGGCAATGAAGGAAACCGGGGATGTGAAAGACGCATTCCTCAACTGCACTGCTCCAGACCTGAAAACGCTTGAAAAACGGGTGAAGCTCGTCCATGACTATGGCTTCCGCTATTTCATGCTGGATGTGGTGGTAAGCGGATTCACGGCAGTGCAGACTGCCGTCGAGCTTGCCCATGACTATGATATGGCAATACACGGCCACCGCGCCATGCATGCCATGTTCACCAAAAACCAGAAGCACGGCATGAGCATGCTCTACCTTGCCAAATTATGCAGGCTAATCGGCATAGACCAGCTGCACATCGGCACGGTAATCGGCAAATTGGTTGGCGGAAAGGAAGACATTCTTGCCACAAAAGACATGATGATGCAGCAGGAAGTATCTGAAATTCCCGGCTTGCGAATGCCCCAAAAATGGGGCAAAATAAAGCCCGCGCTGCCGGTTGCATCAGGCGGCCTGCACCCCGGGCTTATTCCGGAAGTTTTGGACATTTACGGCACAACTGACATCGTATTGCAGCTTGGCGGGGGCACGCAGGGGCATCCTGACGGAATCGAAGCCGGTGCGCGCGCTGTTTCACAGGCAATAGAGGCTTACAAGGAGGAAACTCCACTTGCAGAATATGCCGCCAACCATGTAGAGCTTCGGCGCGCGCTGGAAAAATGGGGCGGAATGAAGCCGGTGTAGTCGTTTTTTTCGGAAAGCTGGCTTGCAATTGCTTAAAAACGCCCGGATGATTGCTATCCTGCCGCATTAGGCAGATGTGCGCCCATGCTTGACAATCTATCCGAAGCAAAATTCATCTACGATGAACATGCCAATGTCCGGTTGGGGCAGCGCGGAATATCCAAGGAAATGCTCGAAGGGCTTTTGCGGGACAAAGGCAAGCTGCTGCTTGCCAGGAAGAATGAGGAAAGGGGCAACTATGAAGTTTTTCTTCGCAAATCCTCCAAATACACTCTGAAAGTGGTGCTTGTGGAAACCGGTACGAATGCATTAAAAGTAATCACTGCCCATATCATGAACAGGAAGAAATGGCAGAAAACGGTGAAACTATGGCCAAAAATGCCAAGGTAGACTATGATTCCGAAAGCGATGCGCTCTACGTCTTTACCGGCAGGAGGGCAAACGATAGCATCGAGCTTGGCAATTACGTCATTGACTTTGACAATGATGAAAAAGTTTCAGGAGTGGAAATATTCGACATTTCCAAAATGCTTGGCGTTTCAAAGCCTGTTATTGATTTATCCAAAGTCAAGGATGCGCAGCTTAACGTTTCCCAGTCCAAAAGCTCGATTTACGTGATGGTTTTGCTTCGTGCTGTTATGGCTGGCAAATCCGTTGAAAAGGAGCTGATAATGTCGGTTCCGCGCGTATCGGGCATCAAGGCGCTCAATTAGCTTTCTTATGCTGCCGGGCAATGCCAATTTTATCGCCGTTCCAAGCGACAGGCTTAAAGTAGGCGTCTCTCCAAAAAACGTCCTGCGCTACCCCCGGCTTGGCACCGTGCTGATGGTGGAGGAAGCAATACGGGAAGCCAAGGAATATCCGACAAAGGCGGAATTATTGCGCCACTTGGACAAGAAAATAATGTACCAGACCTTCAACCTGATACTTGACTATCTGCGGTATTCGGGCAAAACCCACATTGGCGAGGATAAAAAAATAGCCTGGATTTGGGACCCGGAAGGCACACGAAGGGCGCTTTCCAACAAGCATTTGGTGGCCCGGTGAAGCCTCGTGCTAGAATGGTTCAGCCACAAGGAATATGCGCGGCGGTTCAAATATGAATCGAATTAAGCCGCACTGCAAAAATGGGGCGGAATGAAGCCGGTGTAGCCAAAAGTTTTCCTTTGCTCCGCCATTAAAAATCTGCTTAAGTATACTTAAGCAAAACTGACATTTGCTTAAGCTTATAAATTTTAGGCGGGAAATAAAGGCATGTATTTCGACATAAGCCCGAAGGCGAGCAAGGCGGATTTTTTCAATTACGATTACGAATACGGGCAGATTAAGGCGGCAATTGCGCAAAAGGAAAAAATCATCGCGGTAATCGGCGTGCGGCGCGTGGGGAAAACCAGCCTTCTCAACCTTTTATTCAACGAGGCGGATTGCGCCAAGGTCTGGCTGGACGGGCGGATAATCGCCGAGCCTAAAAAGGAGATTTTTTCCGCCATTTATGAAACCGTGAAATCCGGGAAGCCTAGGATATTCGGCAGGGTGGAGAGCCTGAACATATCGGCTTTTGGCATCGGCCTTGGGATAAAACCGGGCGGGGAAAGCAGGATTGAAATAGAAAAGGCGATTTCCAAGGCTAGAATATGCGTTTTCATAGACGAGGCGCAAAGGATGGACAGGCAGGGGCTGGCAGACGTGCTTTCGTATTTTTATGACCGCTTCCCCAACATCTCGTTTGTCATTTCCGGAAGCGAAGTCGGGCTTGTGGAGGAAATACTCGGCGAAGGCGACAGCTCCCATCCTCTTTATGGGCGAAGCGTGCTTAGGATTCAGCTCAACCGGCTTGAGCGGGGCAAGGCGCTGGAATTTCTCCGGGCGGGATTCAGGCAGGCGGGCATGAAGGCTGCGGAAGAGGAGATGCTGGCTGCAATATCCGAGCTTGACGGCCTTATCGGCTGGCTTGCCCTCTTCGGCCACCAAAAAGCCATCCTGAAAAATCCGGATGCGATGGGCAAGACCGTGGAAACCGCGGCAGGCATTGCCGCATCCGAGCTATCCAATTTCCTCAAAAAGGCGAAGAACCGGGGCCTGTACTTGGGCATCCTGCGCAGCTGCTCCGGAACCGGATGGACGGAGCTGAAAGTGAAAGCGGGCAAGGCGCTTAAAAAATCCCCGAATCCGAACACGTTCAATTTTGCCCTGCAAAAGCTGCTTTCCTATTCATTCATTGAAAAAAGGGACGGGAAATACCATCTGTCCGACCCGCTCATCCTGAAGGCGACCTATCTGGTCTAGTTTGCTTAAGTATACTTAAGCAAAATTGGGTTTTACTTAACTAATAAAATTAAGGTGCGCGCGCTGGAAAAATGGGGGGGGATGAAGCCGGTGTAATCGGAATACTGCCAAAATGTTTACAGTCGATTTTGTTTTATCCAGATTAAAGAAAGTTTAATCTAGTAATAATAAGCTTTATATGCTTTTTCAGCCAAAATAGGGCTATGCAAGAAGTCTTCGCTCGAAAATACAAGAAAGTGCTGGAAATCCTTCCAGATGTCGCCCAATGTGCGGACGGGAAGCTTGTTCTTGTGGGCGGAACCGCGCTTGCGCTATTTTACCTCAGCCACCGCCATAGCATAGATTTGGATTTTGTTCCAGTTTCCGGCAGCGACATCGCCCTCAAGGAATCGCTAAAGGGCTGCCTGTCAAAAAAGGGCTTCCGCACATCTCCGGGTGTGTTCCATAACCAGTTTGTGGTGCAATTCGAGGACACTTCCATCAAGGTGGAGGTTTTCGAGCCTGAGGAAAAAATAAATCAAGTTGAAGAGCGAATTTATGGCGGCGCAAAAGTCAAGGTCGCATCCTTGGAGGATATTTTCCGCATGAAGCAATCTGCCTATGCGGACCGGAAAGAGGCACGCGACTTATTCGACATTTTCTGCATCCTCAAGTCAAAAAAGGAAAATGCGGCATTGGTAAAAAAACTTATTTTGCAGCATGGCGCGCCGAAGAATTTGCAGGATATCGAAGAAATGGCAGCCAATCCGGATGAAGCAGCAGCTTTCCAAGAGGTGGTGACCCATGCTTCTGCCTAAGCAGGCCATAAGTTACTCCCAGCTTTTGAAGGAAGGCTTTTCCAAAAAGCAAATAAGCGCAATGTCCGCCTCCCTGAAATTATTCCCTACGCCATTCAAGGGCATCTATTACGTGCCACTAGATGAGGAGCGAAAAGCCGCCTTCATTGAAACGCCGCTCAAGGCGCTAACACAAGCCACTGCATTGTTCCTCAAAAGCAACGGCTTCTATTTCTCCTGCCGCACCGCGCAATCCGCCTTGGGGCTAGACTGGCACCCCTCCGGCAGCGTGCACATCGTCAATGCCAGGCTTTCCCGCAAAATCAGCCTGAAAAGCAGGATTTTACGGAACAGCTCAAAAAACACATGGCGAGCCAAAAAAATCGCCAGGTTGCTCTCCTTTTACGGAAGCGAAATAATTTTCCACAAAGGCGATGTTTCCAAGGCCAAAACCAAGCAAACTCCATATGGGAGGTTTGCCACAAAATCACAGGCGGCTGCGGATAAAAAAAGGTTCAGGGAAAATTAAGTTTCGCACTGCAAAAATGGGGCGGCAATGATGCCGGTGTGATTTTCTTGTTATATTTGTCACATTAAGTATTAATAATATCCAAGCCATATCTATCCCGTAAAACACATGGAGGTTTATGCTATGGCAGACTCGGAATGCCCGGAATGCGCGGGCCACATCATCCCGCGCCCGGGAATAGAGGCGGGCGAGGTAATTTCCTGCCCGGACTGCGGCGCAAAACTGGAAGTCAAATCCGTAAGCCCCTTCACGCTTGACAAGGCCCCGGAAGTGCAGGAAGACTGGGGCGAGTAATAGAAAAAAGCTGAGGGGGAGCAATAGCGCCCCATGCCTGTGCGAGGTTTTCACCATGCGAGCCGCAATACTCTACACCCTAATCACGCCGGAGAACAAGCTTTTGCTAGAGGCAGCACGCTCCCGCGGCGTTGAATTGGAAAAGGTGCAGGATGACGCAATGGAAATGGAAATAACCGGCGCGCAAAAGCAATTCGATGGAGTATTGCAAAGGTCATCCTCCTATGCGCGCACCCTCTACAGCTCGTTTTACCTTGAGCAATGCGGCACGTTTGTCTGCAATCCGTACAAGGCGCACCATCTGTGCGGGGATAAATTCCTTGCCTCTACATTGCTTGCAAAGGCAGGGATACCGACACCGCGCACATTCGGCGCATTTTCAGCCGATGCTGCAAGGGCTGCAGCGGCAAAATTGTCTTTTCCCGTAGTAATGAAGCCCGTTTTCGGCTCATGGGCGCGCATGGTGCATAGGATTAATGACAAGGACGCACTTGATGCGGAATTGGAAAACCGCGAGGAAATGGGCCACGCATTCCAAAAAGTCTATTATTTGCAGGAGCACATCAACAAGCCAGGCAGGGATTTGAGGGTGTTTGTTGTAGGGCAGGAGGCAATCTCAGGCATTTACCGCACATCGACTGAAAAATCAGGCTGGATTACCAACACAGGGAGGGGGGGCACGGCATCAAACTGCCCGATAACAAAAGAGATTGGGGAATTGGCAGTCAAGGCTTCCCTTGTTTTCGGCGAGGGCATTTATGGCGTTGACATGATGGAGCGTGCAGATGGCAGTTTGGTAGTGCACGAAGTAAATCATACTACCGAATTCAGGAATTCCATCGCACCATCAGGCGTTGACATTCCGGGGAAAATGATGGATTACTTTATTGCAAATGTGAAGAAGTAAGAGGTAGGTGTTATCATGGCTTTCAAAATTTCAATCATCGGTGCATCCGGCTACACGGGCGGCGAATTGCTGCGCTGGGCAATAATGCATCCGCAAATGGAAATAGCACAATTAACTTCCGAAAGATTTGCAGGCACGCAAGTTACCAAGCTCAACCCAAACCTCCGCGGATTTACACAAGCTTCGTTTGTGCCAGTCAAAGAGCTAAACACAGATGTGGACTGTTTATTCCTCTGCCTTCCGCACAAGGTTTCCGCCCCGTTTGTCAAGCAATACATCGACACAGGGGTGAAAATCATCGATTTTTCCGCAGACTTTCGGATTCACAACGCCGCAACATATGCGCAATACTATCATCCGCACCCCTGCCCGGAGCTTTTGCCCCGCGCAGTCTATGGCCTGCCGGAATTGCACAGGGAGCAAATCAAGAAGGCGCAATTAGTGTCAGGTGTCGGATGCTTGGGCTCCTCTGTCACTTTGGCGCTTGCCCCATTAATCAAGGAAGGCTTCATTGACCAAACAACCATCATTGCGGATGCAAAAATCGGAAGCTCGGCAGGGGGCGCAGGCTATGACATTTCCACCCATCACCCTGAAAGGCAGGGCGTGGTTAGAAGTTACAAGCCGACAAGGCACCGCCATATTGCGGAAATCGAGCAGGAATTGAATGAAGTCGCTGCCGGAGCGGGCAAGCCTGCCGATGTTTCAGTAGGGCTCACTCCGCATGGCGTTGAAATGGTGAGGGGCATATTCTCCACAGTGCATGCAAGGGTGGCAAAGCCCCTCAAGGATGTCGAAATTTGGAAAGCATATAGGGCGTTTTATGCAAACAGCCCGTTTGTGCGAATAGTCAAGGACAAGGACACACTCTACCGCTATCCGGAAGTCAAGCCAGTAATCGGCACAAACTTCGCAGACATTGGTTGGGAGCTTGATGAGAGCAAGCCAAGAATTGTCGTGATGTCCGCAATCGACAACCTCATGCGCGGCTCGGCAGGCCCCGCTATCCAGTCTTTCAACCTGATGTTCGGGCTTGATGAAAAGACCGGGATTTGGCAGCCGGGCTTCCACCCGATTTAATTTGATGGTGTAATGCATGGAAAACAAACCAATCGTAGTAATCAAAATCGGCGGGAGCATTGCCAGCACGCCCAATGAAATCGCCAAGGACATTGCCGCATTGCAGTCAAAATACTCATTCGTAGTGGTGCATGGGGGCAGCGCGCAAATCAACGAATTATGCAAAAGGCTTGGCATCACCCCCCAGTTCATCACCTCGCCGGGCGGCTTCAAATCCCGCTACACCAATGCCGAAGCCATCGAAGTTTACAACCTTGCGTTGCGCGGCGAGGCGAACGGCAAGCTTGTATTGGCATTGCAAAAGGCCGGAGTCAATGCCCTTGGCCTTTCCGGATTTGATGGCGGGCTCATACGCGCAAAGCAGAAAATTGTCACCTCTGTTGATGCGGAAGGCAAGCAAAAAATAGTGCGCGATGATTTCACCGGAAAAATAGGGAAAATAAACGGCGGACTTATCCGAACTCTTCTGTCCGCAGGCTACGTTCCTGTAATCGCAGCCTTGGCAATGGGCGAATCCTTCCAGCCCCTCAACATTGACGGCGACAGGCTCATGGCTTCGGTTGGCGCCGAGCTAAAGGCTGAAATAGGCATTTCGCTCACCGATGTCGATGGCTATTACAGGAATTTCCCGAATGATTTGGTTCCTTCACTCACGCGCGAAGAGCTTACGCAGGCAATCGAGATAGCGGGCGGGGGCAAGGCATCCGGGGGGATGAAAAAGAAGCTTTTCGCATGCGCGGAAGGGTTGGATGGGGGAGTGAAGCAAATGATAATCGGCAGGGGCACGATGCCTTCCCCGATTTCAAAATTATTGGCAGGTGCAGGCACGCACATGACAAAACAATAGGCAGAATGAATCGCAATAGGGTGTATGTTTCATGGCAACAAACTCTGAATTAATCGCAACAGAAAACAAATTCGAAATGGGAGTCTATCCAAAGCGCGACATTGCCCTTGTGCGGGGAAAAGGAAGCATAGTCTGGGATGCGGATGGCAAGGAATACATAGATTTCACTTCCGGCATCGGCATTGCAATACTTGGGCATGCGCACCCTAAAATTGTGGAGGCAATCACAAGGCAAATCTCCACAATCGCCACCGTCAACGAGTCGTTTGCAAATGATGAAAGGGCGAAGCTGCTGCAAAGGCTTGCGACACTTTGGCATTCTGCAACAGGCACCAACGGCAAGATTTTCCTTTCCAATTCCGGGGCAGAGGCAAACGAGTGCGCAATCAAGCTTGCAAGGGCAAAAACCGGAAGGAAAGGGTTTGTGGCGTGCATGAACGCATTCCACGGCAGGAGCAGCGGTGCGCTTTCACTCACTTACAAGCCGAAATACCGGGAAAGGTTCGAGCCTTTGATTGGGCCAGTCACAAGGGTAAGGTTTAACGACATAGATGGCTTGCGTGCAGCCGTTACGGACCAAATTGCAGCAGTCTTCCTAGAAGTCATTCAAGGCGAGGGAGGCATCCGCCCGGCAACAGCAGAATACCTGAAAGCCGCACGCGAGATTTGCACTGAAAAAGGTGCATTGCTGGCGGTTGATGAAGTGCAAACCGGAATGGGGCGCACCGGCAAGTTTTTCGCATTCGAGCATTTCGGCATAACGCCTGACATTGTCACACTGGCAAAAGGCTTTGGCGGAGGCGTGCCGATTGGCGCCACAATCGCAAAGGAGGATATTTGCGTTTTCAAGCCCCTTGAGCACGGCTCCACATTCGGCGGCAACCCGCTTGCATGCGCAGGGGCAAACGCGGCATTGGATGCCATCGAATCCGAGGGAATCCTCAAGCTAGCAACAGAAAATGGGGAGTGGATGCAGGGGAAGCTGCGGGAATTGCAGGCAAAGCACTCCTGCATAGTGGATGTGCGGGGAAAGGGGCTAATGCTTGCAATTGAATTGAAAACAGAGGCAAATCCAATACTTCGCGCGGCTCAGGCAAAAGGGTTGCTTGTTCTTGCATCGGGAGAAATGGTGCTGAGGATGCTTCCTCCATTGAATACGGACAGGCAAACATTTGAAAAGGCTCTAAGCATATTGGATTCAGTGTTACCATGAATTCCGACGCAAGAAAATTCCTTTCGGGCCTGATTAGGGCAAAAAGCTTTTCCGGGCAGGAGGGGGCGGCTGCAAAATTATGCGCCGAACGGATGAGGCAGCTTGGCTACAGGCATGTGCGCATAGACGAAGCAGGAAATGCAATCGGGGCGAATTACGATTACACCAAAGACGGAAAATGCGACCTGCTTCTTTTCTCCCACCTTGATACCGTTGGCGGATTTTGGGATGTGAAGGAAGCCGCAAGCGGGATTTCAGGAAGGGGCGCAGTTGATGCGAAGGGCTGCATGGCAAGCTACATCGAGGCAGGGGCGTCCGCGCCATCCCAGCTAAAGGTTGTTGTGGCAGGGGTGGTGGAAGAGGAGGCGCCCACTTCCAAGGGCACCTACCATCTACTCAAGCACCTCAAGCCGAAAATGGCGGTGAACGGCGAGCCTTCCAATCTGGAAGGCGTGACAATTGCATACAAGGGGAGAATAGTGGTGGAATGCCGCACCGAAGGGGAGGCGGCGCACGCTGGCATGAAAGCCGATAATCCAATCGAGCGCACATTCGAATATTACGAAAAGCTGCGGCAGCATTTCCCCCGCCACCACACATTCGATTCAGTCATCTTCAATGTGACGCACATAGACTACGGCAAGCGCGATTCCCTCAACATCATCCCCGGGCACCTAGATTTTTTCATGGATGTGAGGATACCGCCCAATGCGGACATTGAAAAAATAAAGCACCTTTTCAAATCCTCCGCCCCTGCGGGCGTGAAAGTGAATATTCCAGAAGCTTTTCCCGGCTGTGAAATCGAGCCTGCCTCATTATTGGCAAGGGCAATGGTGGCGGCATTGCGCTCGCAGGGGCTAACCCCCCGCTATTTGAAAAAGTCCGGCTCTGCCGATATGAATATAACTATGGCAAAAGGCATCCCCACCATCGCATACGGCCCTGGAGATTCGAAGCTTGACCACACCGACAAGGAATACCTGAAGTGGTCCGATTATGAAAAGTCAATCGGCGTGCTAAAGGCTTTCCTTCACAATCCTACATTGATTTCGGATTGAAGGAAGGCAAAGAACGCTTTTTCCACCCGGTTTCCTTTCTCTTTTTTGGCAAGTTTCGCATTCCATTTCCGTATTATTTTGTCATGCGCCTCGATTTCCCTTTCCATCCCATCCAAAACATTCGCAACTCCTTTTGCATCATACTCGTTTTTCTTCCAATCCCTGGGGCAAACAAAATGCCTGTTCTTCTTCAGCCCCCCTTCTCCGCCAAAAACAAACGGGTACGCCCTGCATGCCATGGGGTGGAAGCCGTGTATTGAGCAGCCCTGCATTCCGCGGAAAAATGTGCAAGAATTATCCGGTTTCTTTTTCAGCACCAGCGCCATCACGCGCATGGCGCCATCCTCTCCAAACAAAAACACGTTCGCGTGCGGCGCCTGCTCGATTGATTCGGCGGGAACAAGGCGGCAGAATTCGGTTGCAGGGCATTTTAATTTTGCGCAAATCCTCCCGATGTCAAAAACCGAAACCGGTATTGTGAAATGCGTGCAGCAGCGCATGCTGCACGAGGCGCAGGGCTGGGAAAGCATGAACTCAGGCCGTTTTTGAGGCATACGCTATTTCATTGCCCCTCTGCAGGGCGTGTAAAATCCATCCGCCCCGCATGTCTGAGACAGTGAGGGTTGTGGCGTCTGGGCCGATGCCCACGGTCAATATCATTTTCTTAAATTCGACTGCCAAAGAGCAATAATCGCCATCTTGCGTAATATGCACCTGGTTCACAGTTGCCCATGGGAGGTTGGTCAGGGAACCGTCCTGCATTTTTTTTGCAAATGGGGCGACCAAAGGCTTCATGCCATCGCAAACCGTTTCGACCTGTTCCTTGCCCTCTACGACTTTCACTTTTGGCATATCCGCCTGCTTTGCAGCCTGCTTCTTTGGCACTTTCATCAAGTCCTGGCCATCCTGAAGCTGGAATTGCGCCATTTCGTTCTGGGTTTTCATCGCCGATGCCATTGAATCCACTCACGTCAATTCAGTGCCCGTCCCTTTTAATAGCTCCAGCTTCGGGCCAGTCTGCCTTATCGCTTCCCTCATGCTGCCTTGCTGGTCAAACACGGCCAGCTCGAACATTTCAGATGTGGTGGTCAGCCGGATTTCATCCCCGTTTTTCAGCGCCGCCCTGACAATCAGCGCCTCATCCAGCGAGCCTGGGGTTTTCCCCTGCACAAGCTTTTTCTCAAAGCCCGCGTCGACCACGTTTTTCCCGAACGCCTTCTCAAGTTCCGCCCCGCGCTGCTTTTTCATCCCAAGCATGCGGGAAAGCTCAAGGTCAGGGTGCTCTTTGAGCTCCTTTAGCACAAAAGGCTCGGAGAGCGCGCTGCGGAACACCTCGAGGGCGTGGAGCTTAACTTCATCCACCGCCTCGTCCACATGGCGGTAAATCCTCCTTAAGTTGCCAGATGATATTCCCATATGCAACGATTGAGCCGCAAATCCTTTTATATCTCACCTGGGGCTATTTTTGCGGGAGCATGAACAGCACGGTCTTTGGCGGAGTGAAAATTACCTTGCACGGCCACGCCAGCCTTTCATTCGAATACCGCGGCGTGGCTGTTTATGTAGACCCTTACGTTCTTTCCCCCATGGCAAAGCCTGCCGACTTGATTCTGCATACCCATTCGCATTTCGACCATTGCGTGCGCGCGGAAAAAATAACAACGCCAAATACAGTGGTAATCGGGCATGGCTGCTCCCATGCGTGCAGGCAGATTGAAATAGGCGAAAAGGCGTCTGTTTCCGGAGTGCTGGTGGAAGCCGTCCATGCATACAACATTTCAAAGCCATTCCACCCAAAAGGCTTCGGGGCAGGCTATGTCCTCACATTCGGGGCGCCCCAGTCGCCAGTGCGCATTTATGTGGCAGGCGATACAGACCTTATCCCGGAAATGTCATCCATAAAATGCGATGCGGCATGCCTTCCAATAGGCGGAAAATACACCATGGACGTTACAGAGGCTGCGCGCGCCGCCTCCCTCCTAAAGCCAAAAATGGCAATTCCAATGCATTACAATTACATTGCGGACCTCAAGGCCGACCCGAATGAATTCCGGCGGCTTTGCATGGAATTCGGGAGCGGATGCGATGTCCGCATCCTATTATGATGGGCGGTAATTTGTTTGCTTGGGAGGGAAACCGGGCAGTGGCGCTTTCGTGCATGGCCGGAGGCATCGCCGCCCTGGCCTCGTCGCTTGCCTTCGAATCCGGCATATTTTCCGCAATTTCCGCCATCTGTTTTGTTCTTTCCATAATTGTCTGGAAATACGGCTATGTGCTTCTTCCCGCATTCACCACGGGCGCAAAAATCGTGGAAATTAGGGAGGGCGTCGAAATCCCCCCCTCACAGGATATAGTTGTTAAAAAATCATCTTCCGGCTACCTGGCATCCGTGTTCATCGGCCTTCGCCTCCACGAGGGCCCCTCCTCAAAATCAGACCAGCAGAAAGCCGTGATGATGGAGCTTTTCGAAAGGGCAATTTCGTCTTTGCGCAGCGTGACGAAAATTTCCATTGTGGCCGCAAACCTCGACCTTAACGACCAGCTGGACACCCTAAAGGCGGCGCGAAGCCTTTCTGAAACCCGCCTCTCCCAACTTTCCCTATCAGGGCAAAAGAAGGCGGAAAGCGCCAGGCTTGAGAGGGAAATCGCCCACTACACCCGGCAGATTGAGCGATTGTCAAGCGGGGAGAAGCCGATGCAAATCGTAGCGTATGCCATGACCACTGCGGAAGGGCTTACGCGGGAGGAGGCGTGCGCCCGCGCCAGGGCGCAGGCAAGGGAAGTGTCCGCAGTCCTCTCTGGCGCCCTGGGGGCGTCGGCAACACTGCTTGCAGGGGATGACCTTCGCCGCTGCATTTCCTGGGAAATCTCAATCCCCCCAACCCAAAAAAAGCTTGCGGACGAGATGTTCTGATGGAAACGAAGGCGGCTATCCGATGAGATGTGTTCCGATGCTGTATTTTTGGTGATATTATCAGCGGCCTGACCCTCCAAAACATCCTCTCCGGCGACATGGCGCCGCGAAATATCCTGATCCGGCCAGGCGAGCCGCCGGCGGAATACCTTGTTTGCGACCCGACCGATTCAATTTACATCGGCAAGTCCGGGCTGCTTGGCGTGCCCGTGTTTTGGGATTTCAAGCGCCTTGCCAACCCGCACATCGCCGTGATGGGAATGACCGGCTCGGGCAAATCCTATTTCATCAAGGCTTTCATTTCCCGTGCCAGCCTGGTGTGGAATTCCAACGCCCTTATCCTGGATTTTGCAGGGGAATACGTGCCGTGGGTGGAGGCTAACGGGGGCAAAGTAATTCGTCTTGGGGGCAGCCACTGCCTGAACATCCTAGAAACCGGCGGGCTGAAAACGGAAGACAGGGCAAGGCAGGTAATATCTTCCCTTGAAATCCTGACCGACATCTCCAATTATCCCAAGCAGAAGCGCCTCACGCTCGATGCCCTTGATGCCGCATATGCAAAAGCCGCGCGCAAAAAGTGCGCGCCCACTTTTTACGGCGTTGAAAAAGAGCTTGCGGCAAGGCTTTCAAAGAAGAAAAACGATGAGGATTTGGAGGGCGCGCTGCACCGGGTGAGGCAGTTCCTAAAAAAGGGGCGGGATTACTTCGCACGCCCCTCCACGGTGCCACTGGAATCAATTTCATCCTCCGGCCTTGTCTGCCTCGACCTTTCAAGCCTGCCGTCCGAGGCCGACCGCTCGCTTGCCGCACTTGCCATCCTCCAGTACCTGCGTGAAAAAATGCGCGTGGAAGGCTACAGCGCCCAGAAGGCATTGAAGCTGATTATCGTGGCGGACGAGGCATGGAAAATAGCGCAGGACGACCGTTCCGACCTTGTGGCGATAATCCGGGAGGGCAGGAAGTATTCTTTCGGCCTCATCGTATCCTCCCAAAATCCGACCGACATGTCCAAATCCGTCCTCTCCAATGCAGGGACGGTTTTTGCGTTCAGGCAGGCGCTGCCGGAGTTCAAGGCATATGTGCAGCAGTCGATGAATTATGGGCCGGCAATCGCCTCGAAATTTGAGAAATTATCGGTCGGGCAGGCCGCTGTCCACATGTCTTTTTTTGCAGGACAGGAGGATTTCGGGACATTCATAGTTTCAAGGGTGGAGGGCGAGGCACTGCCAGCACTTTTTAGGATACGGGGTGGTTCGGTGGAGTTGGAAATAGAGCGGGGCGAATTCCGCAAGCGCCTTTTCACGCTTGGCTTATCCGACCCCCAGGCGGACGAAATTTGCAGTTCATTTGAAAAAAACGAGCGCGCCATGCACGCATCCGGCCTTGTGGCGCTCCTCTCCAAATTCGGGTGCGGCAGGGGGGTTGTGCTTGTTTTCCTGCGCGAGCTGGGCTTAAGCGATGATGGGATAGCCGGCGCATTCGCATCCGTGCAGGCATCCTCCTATGGCGTCAGGCAGGACAAAATAGCCGACCTGGTGATTGATGATGAGTGAAATCCCCCGCCCCATTGCAGTGGAAAAGCTATCCGCCAAAATCAAGCTTGCAATTCCGCCGTCTGAAATGGCGCCGCGCCTCTCCCATCTTGGCATATCCGCTATCCAGCATTCAGGAAAATCAATTTCGCTTATGCACGTAAACTCAAGCGACAAAGATGGCAATCCTCACAACTTCACGCGAATTTCGATATATCCAAATCTGCTTGAAATCGAATTTTCCGTACCTGATGGCACGAGCAAAGCGCACAGGCAAATAGATTCCGTGGCTTTCGCATTGCATGCTATTTGTGCAAGCGGAGCGTGCAAGGAATGGCCGCAGGAGCTTTTCTCCCTTTGCGCAAAAGCCCTAGACCTTGCCTCGTCCGAGCTTTCCGAGGATTACGACTCGCTTGCCGCAAGCCTTTCCGACCTTTCCGCGCGCCATGCTGATTTGGGCGAAAAATACTCCCGCCTGCTCTTGGAAAACGACGCGCAGGGAAGGAAGCTGTCCGCTCTTTCCTCCAAATTTGATTCAGCCATTTCCTCGCTCAAAAGCCTCAGGGTGCTGCCGGATGATGTGATTGATGCCGAGGTGATGGAGCACATTTCCTCGCATTCGGGCAAAATTGACGTGCGCTCCTTTGCCCTATCGCTGGGCATTCATGCTTCGTTGGTGGAAAACAGCCTAAACAGGCTTGCCGAAGGTGGCCAAATTGCAAGAGTCCTATGAACCGCAATCAAATGGCGCGCATGGGGCGACCGCAAGTGCACACTCCCGGCCCACGGTTGTCCTGCCCTCCCGGCCCATGAGTGCGCCGCCCTCCCGCCTCACTGGGGCGCCGCCCTCCCGGCTTCATGGGGCCCCCACCTCCAGCTCCCCCATATACCAATTTAAAATCCTGAGGCGCCCAAGCACTGCCAGGAAATACGTAATCTTCGGGCAAAAAGGGCCGTTTGGCATTCTTTCCCTCCTGCTTGAAAAACTGCGCAAAAAGTGATTGGATGGCACTTGTGAAATTTTCATTTTCAGACCTGAAAACACTGTTTCCAGGGGCAAAAGCCTCATCACTTGAGGATGATTTGGCTGCTTTGGGCATCCCGCTTGAAGGAATGGAAGAGGACGAGGCATCCGCCGAAATCACCCCCAACCGCCCGGACTGGCTGTCTGTGGAGGGCATTGCCCGCTCACTTTCCTCCTTCCGCACTGGCAAGCCAAAGGAATATTCGACTAAGCCGGCTACAGTTGAATGGTCTGTCGACAGCTCAGTAAAATCAGTGCGCCCGCATTTGGGAAGCGCAATTGTGCGCGGCGTCAAGACAAGCGATGCTTTTGTGGCATCCATGATGCAGCTGCAGGAAAAGCTCCACGACACTCTCGGGCGCAACCGCCGCAAGCTTGCCATAGGCCTGCACAACTTGCAGGCCGTGGAGCCGCCATTTGCGTATCTTGCCATAGGAAGGGAAGAAATGCGGTTTGTGCCCCTTGGCAAGGAAGCGCCCATGACTTTGGGGCAAATACTCTCATCGCACGAAAAAGGCATTGCGTATGCCCATCTTGTGGGCGAAAAATGCCCCATTATTTTAGACTGCAACAACGAAGTGCTCTCCTTCCCCCCGATAATAAACAGCGAGCGGACTCGCGTTGATGATGCCACTGTGGATTTCCTGATAGACTGCACCGGAATGTCCGGGCATGCCGTCCGCACTGCAGTGCAAATAATTTCCGCCGCCCTTGTGGACAGGGGAGGAATTGCCGAAGAGGTAAAAATCAACGGCAAGCCATACCCGCTTTTCAAGCCGCAGCAAATGCCAATCCCAATCGATGCTGCAAACCGGATGCTTGGCATGAAAATGGGGAAAAAGGAAATCATTTCCCACCTAATGCGCATGGGGCACGCAATTTCAGGCAGCAAAGTTCTTGTGCCCTCGTACCGCGCCGATGTGATGCATGCCGCAGACCTTGTTGAAGACATTGCCATTTCCATCGGCTATAATAATTTCCCAAAAACACTGCCCCAGTTCCACACCATAGGCATCTGGGATGACACATCCAGTCCCATCCACTCAATACTTATCGGGCTGGGCTTTACCGAAGTGCTAAGCTGGATGCTCACCAACAAGAATGTGGTCATCAAATCCAAGCAGGAGCCGTCCAAGACAATTGTCGCCAATCCTCTTACCGAGGAATTTTCCATCCTGCGCCCGCTTCTTTTCCCTAACCATCTTCAGGTATTTGCGCAAAGCCGCAATGATGCAATGCCCCAGCGCATTTATGAAATCGGCGCCGTGTTTCCGGATGATGGCGAAGTTGAGCACATCGCTGCCTGCTCCTGCCATCCCAAGGCAGGCTGGGCCGAAGCCAAAAGCGCACTTGAAGCATTTGGAAAATCAATTTCCAAGCCCCTTGAATTTACTCCTGCAAATCTTCCCGGCTTTATAGACGGGCGCTCATGCAAAATCCTTCTTGAGGGGAAAGAAATCGGCTTTGCCGGTGAAATACACCCCGAAGTGCTTGTTTCGTTTGGCATTGAGCAGCCGGTGTGCGTGTTTGAGCTTGCAACCGAATCCTTGAAGCAGTAACCGTTATCTTGCTATCAATGCTGCAAGCATCCCTACCGCGATGTTCCAGTTCAGCCCCATCCAGCGCGGGCAAAAAACAGGTTTTTCATTTGCGGCAACGTATGCCCAGGGCTTTTTCCCTTTCTTTCCGACTTTCAGCCCCATCCTCCAAGGGTCAGGCCCGCCCCCCTTCTTGGACTGCCGCTTCTTGATTTCCTCAAGCACCCGCAGGGACAATGCCCATGAGCCAACGCGAGCCACTTCGAATGCCACCCTTTGCTCCAAAAACTCATCATCCCCCCCATCCCCCGCAGCAATTCCAAGTGCCGCCGAAAGCGCCTTTGCATAATCCTCGGGGTATTCTTTGAAATAGTGCTTTATCATTTCGCGGATCGATGCCAGCCTCACCTCCACAACTTCAGGAAGGAAAGGCGGCCCCTTTTGCGGAGGAGTTTCCTGCAAACTGTAATGCACCGGAACCGAAGGCTGCATTCCCTGCTGCCCTCCGAACTCAGCAGGCCCTGCGAATTGCGGCGGAATTGAGGGCGCCTGTATCTGCGCTTCCGGCTGCTCCACTTGGGGAAACACCGGAATTTCCACCTCAAGCGTATCCGCACCCTCCGGCATGTCTGGGAAAAGAAGCTCTTCCTGCGTTACCAGCAAGGGTGCCATCAAATCCCTACACATGAACTTCATTCTGGTTATTTTTGTCCAGTACTGCTTGAACACGTGCGATGCGAGCATGGGGTTTTGCGCAGATGATGCCCATATTTCATCAGCAAGCGCCTTGGCAGCCGCTTCCACGCCTTCTTTCACTTCCCTCCGCTCTTCCACAAGAGGGGTGAACGTCATCCCATCCAGCGTGGTGTTTTTCACACGCCTGCGCTGCTCATCAAGCCGCCTTTCAATAAGCGTCTTAAGGAGGTTCTGGTCGCCTTCCCCATCAAGGGGATTGCCCGCCTCTTTAATCGTGAATAGCTCAAGCCCCGGGCACCCTTCTTGGGAAACCTTTGACGGCTTTAGCATGCCCATATCCATGAAAAAGGCTGAACGCGGGAAACTTATATTACTTCCCAATTTTCAGGAAGCGACAGGCGGATTCACCAATGATTTTGCCAATTCATCGGCCGAGAATTCCTGCAAATCCTCATACTTTTGCCCTATGCCAAAGTAAAGTATGGGCACGCCGGTAACATGCGCTACAGAGAGTGCAGTCCCTCCTTTCGCATCACAGTCAAGCTTCGTCAGCACCACTCCGTCAAGCCCCACGCTGTCCGCAAACCCCTTAATCTGGTCCACAGTGGCATTGCCCCCGATGCTCTCCCCTATGTAAATTTTCAAGTCCGGCTTGATTATCCTCACAATTTTCTTCAATTCATCAAGAAGATTTGCATTCGTGTCCTGCCTGCCGGAACTATCTATCATCACAACGTCAATCGAGTGCGCCTTTGCATACTGCACCGCATCAAACGCCACCGCCGCGGGGTCTGCCCCGTATTTGCTCTTGATGATGGGCACGTTCAGCCTGCCTGCGTGCACTTCAAGCTGTTCAATCGCCGCAGCCCTGAACGTATCCGCTGCCGCAAACACGCACGTCATCCCATTATCCGAAAGCTTTTTCGCCAATTTTGCCATTGTCGTTGTCTTGCCGGCGCCATTTGGCCCTATGAAAAGTATTTTCGCAGGCTTCGGCAAACTTTTCGCCTTTTCCACCATGTCGAATTCCTTGCCAGAGCGCAAAACGCCTGCTATGACATTGGCAACCGCCCCTCTCACGCTTTCATGCATCCTGTTTTTGGGCACTCTCAGCCCAACAAGCTCTTTTTTTAGCCTGGACGAAATTTCCAATGACACCTCATACGCAACATCCGCCTCAAGCATCGCCAGTTCAAGCTCGTCCGCCAAATCCCGTATGTCGCTTTCCGCAATCTGCACCTCGGGGGAGAAGAAAGTGGCGGCGCTTTTTGCAATTCCCATCCTCACTTCCATTTTCTTGTCGCCGCTTTCGGACTTTTTCTTCAATCGGTCAAAATCAATTTCCTGTTCTGCAGATTTTGCATCCACGGCAGGCACGGATTTGGCCTGTAATGATTCCGCCGCCTTCGCATCCATCCTCTGCCCGAACCCGGCCGGAACCGTTTCCTGCCTCTTCGCTTCTATTTTTTGCAAAGGCGCAGAAGTGGGAGCCGCAACCTGCCCTTTTTTCACCTGCGGCATTGTATCGAATGCCGCCTCAGCCGGCTTTTGCTCCTTTTTCCCGAACGGCCAAATGTTTGAAATTGAAAAGCCCGTTTTTTTTTCTTCAACAGGTGATTTTTGCCAGGCTGTTTTTTCTTCAACGGACGCCTTTTGCCCAGCGGCTTTCGGCTTATCTTCTGCAGCCGAAACTTTCGGCTTTTCTTCAATCTGCTGCTGTTTTGGCTCCGGAGGTTTCGTCTTTGCGTCTGCCATTTGCGGCTCTATCTGGGCAGTTTCAGGTTTTTCTTCGACTGCAAATGCTTTCGGCTTTTCAACAACTTGCATTTTTGCCTCAACCGGTCGCGCCTCAACATCCGCAATTTTCGGCTTTTCCGCATCAGCCCAAGGTTTTATTTCAACAGGCACTTCCGCGTCAACTTTCTTTTGAATCGGAACTTCTTGCACTTTTATTTTCTCCTCTGTTTTCGGCTTAATCAGAATTTCTTTGGTTTTTTCCAAGCCTTTTATTTCCTCAACTTTTGCAAGAGGCGGTTTTTCCAGCACTTTGTCAAAAATAGGCTTTTCTTCTGCGGGCTCTGGAGCATTTACCTCCTCAGGTTGCACTGGGGGTTTTTCAGCAAGAATTTTCTGGGGCACCTGCTGTTCTGGCGGGTTCTCCTGCGCTGCCTCTGCTTTTTTTTCCTCGCGGCCGGTCAGCTTGTCAAGGAAGCCAGTGAGTTTCTGCTTAAGCAGGCCGAACATTTGGATCTTGCGCCGAAAGCGCCATGGCCTTCTCGTTCAGGTCCTGCAGGCGCTTGTTTATCTCGATGAGGTCGCGCTGTGCCCTGTCAAACGCATCGCCGACCGTCTTGATGCGCTTTTCAATGATATCCGCAGCCTCATCCGCCTTCTTGGTCACCATTATCCCATTGCCAACCGAAAGCACAACCTCGTCCGGGTCAACTTTCTGGCAAGTTATGAACGCGCCGCTTCCAATAGGGAGCAATGAAACGCTCTTGGCCTTCTTCAGGTTGCGAAGCGTGTCAAGGGTGGTGTTCAATTCTGTGATTGTCTGCTGCAGCATTTCAAGCTGCGACTGCAGCGTCTGCCCCTGCTGGTTTGCAAGCTGCGCCTGTATGGCCAGCCTGTTAAGCTCGTCTTCATTTGCCATCGTCCACCCTCCCGACAGATGTTATTTTTATCCTGCTGCGGCTGATGTGGTGGTCCGCACCAAGCCTTTGCAGGGCGATTTCCCTTGCGCGGCTCTCAGAAGGGGCTTCCAATTCCTTTTCAAAGCCCCTTGGATGCGCGCCGTTTTGGAATGTCCCGTTTACCACAAATTTCATAAAAAACACCTCAGTATCATACCAAGTCAAGCGCCTGAGAAACCCTCGCAAGCTCGAACCCGCTGGAGGACATCCCGACCAGCGCGCCGTTTGAATTTGCGCACACTCCGGCCCCAACCAGGGCGGTGCCGCCATTCACTGTGCAGTTAAGCCCCTTGCAGTTAAATAAGCTTTCCAGCATTGCCGCATCCTCTTCGGTAATCCTGTTGTGCGCAGCCCATCCTTTGTTTGTTGCCACGCATGCCATCCCCGCGCATTTGTAGCCTGCCAGCATGGCCATCTGGTGGGGCACGCCAAGGCAGTCCGCGATTTTTTTCGCCAAGTCATGCGGCATGTCCGGATTCACCAGCGCGCCATGGTCGTTGCATGCCACGTTGTTTCCGCAAGCGGAAAACTTTCCGTCCGGCAGAACGAATACGTTAAGCCCCTCTTTTTTCAGAAGGGACACTTCCTTCTCCCCTGCAATCTTTGGCACGACCGCGCCATTGGAATTCATCGCAATGTATATCCCCAGGTAGGGCGAGCCGTCCATGGAAAGCAGAAGCTCCCGCCTCGATATTGCTTTCGCAGCCTCGGAAAGCTTTTGCGCGCATCCCAGCGGCAGGAGCGCGAGTTTGTCCGAGGCGCGGAGGAACAGTCCGATATACGGGTTGCCGTCCACCTGTGCCCTTAGCAGCGCTCCCATCAGCTTACACCGTATTCGGCTTGACCGGCACGTTCTTCGTGTCCGCGCCCTTCTGTTTCATTTCACCTGCAGTTGGATTATGCGCAACAGGCTGCTTTTGGGCGTCAGTGGCCTTTTGCGCTTCCGGCGCTTTTTCTCCTGTCTTTGGCTGCTTATCCCCTTCCTTTGCCCCGGTTGCAGGCTTTGCCTTCTTTTCCTCTTCCTTCTTTTTTGCTTCAGCGACTTTCTTCTTTTCCTCCTGAGTTTTCTTCAATTCCTCTTCCTCGCCAAGCAGCCACACGTGCGCCACGCCCTCATCCTTGACAACGCGCACCTTCACCTTGCGCGGGGGCTTTTCTATGGAGTCGCGCCAAAGCAAATTGTTCACTCCGGCGGAAATCTTCACAACTTCGGCTTTCATGTGCCTTAGCACGAATTCGCGCAGCAGCTTCACCGCCCGCTCGGTCCTGCGCGTGCGAAGGTAGTCGTACGCCTTCGAAAGCGGAATCGTGTATATCCTTTCAAGCTTGTCTGCCATATTTTCACTCCAGTAACCCGAATCATTGCAGGCTCTGCCCCGCGATTTTCCGGCAATAATCATTTCCACTCCGTCAATCCGGCGGACAACGGGCGCAAAGCCCGAAATCCCCCGGCAATAATCATGTCACTCCTTGCTGCGCACCTCTGCATGGCGCGCCCGCAATTGCCATCTCACTCCTTGAGCTGCATCTTGTTGCTCCTCCATGAGCGGCGGCGCACGTTCTGCGTCACCTTCCGGTTCGTCTTTGCAATCACAAAGAGCGGCACGCGCCTGTTCTGCTTCATTTTCCTTCCAAGGCGCCCCTTCATTTTAGATGTCTTATTCCTTCCCATATGAACACCTCATGCGATATAGCTCTGGGCCGGAGGCCGCTTGTCCTCGCTGCGCCTCTGCTTCTCATACACTTCGCGGTAGATTTTCCATGCCGCATCCGCCCTTTTTCCCTCGATTACCTTGATTACGATGTGCGTGGGCACCGGAGCCTGGTGTTCCGGGCTTGGCCTATAGTCGACAAGCACAACCTGCCCTTCCTTTATCTTGCCAGAGAGCTTCGGGGCCACAAGCATGGTGAGCACATTCTCGTCCCACATCCTCATCGTTGCCTGCACGGATGAATCGGCTGATGTGACGTCCCTGTCCGTCGGCCTGAACACTTCCACCACTTTCCCAAGATGATACATAACACACCCCTAAAACACCAAGATTAAAGCAGCCGGAATTCCCGCCCGCTTTTCCTCCATGCTCGTTTTTTCCCAGCCGATTGATTTTCCCCCCGTTTTTCATTTCCTCCTTATCGATATGCTCCCTGCCGGCCTTCTTGCCGCAAGCTTTGCAAGCAGCGCCTTGAGCTGCAGTTCGCTTATCCTGCTTCGAAGCTGCCCGCCCTGTGCCAGCTGCATTATCATTCCCACGACGGCCTGGTAGAATTTCGGGCTTGACATCGCCACGTTCATGAGCCGGCTGTAAGCTTCGGGCTCAAGGGCGGCTGAAAGCAGCTTCCTCTGCTCATCTTCCGCCTGCGCGTTTTCCATCGCCCTCCGTCTTCCATCCTCGCCCTGCGCGCCTTCAAGCCTTCTTTTCCTCATCTGTGCAAGCTCTTCATCCTCTTCCATTTGCAAAATCACCGGAAAAAACAGTTCATGCCAAGGCTTTGGATTTTTCCATCCGCCGCCTTCCCACCCTTTACTTCTTCGCCTCGGTTGACGCCTGTTTCGCGCAAGCGTCGAGCAATTTCTGCCCGGCAGGAGTGATGTACCTTCCTGGCTTTGGCACTTTTTTTGTCTTTAGCAATCCTGCCTTCTCAAGGGACTGCAAGCCTTTGCGGATAATGTTCCCTCCGGCATCGCGGTGCCTCTCGGGCCTCACGCCCCTTTTCTTCCTTCCGCCATAGTGCGTGCGCAGCCTTGCCACGCCTATGGGGGAGCCGATATACGCCTTTCTCATAAGCGATGCAAGCCTCACATACCAGAAATCCTTTTCCTGCGGCAGGCGCTCTGCGTGCGGGCCTGTTTTTGTGCTGCCAACGAACTTCGGGGGCGCAATGCCCATCTCCTTCAATTTATCTGCCGCGTTCTTGATCAGCCTGTTTGCATCTACATCATAAACAGTAACCATTGTTACACCTCGAATACTTCCACTACCCCAAAATCCGTGTCGAGAGAGTGAGTTAAGGCTATCTGTGGCTCCAAAAGTATATAAATGCAACTCTGCCGTCCGTCGTTAATTTTTTGGCTTTTTCGAACCAGCTGGCGCCTTTTTTGCATAAGCAATTGCCCTTTTTGCCCCGCACTTGCACAAATAAACGGCCTTTTTCCCCCCGCTTTGCAGCCTCACTTTCAAATTGTACCCTGCAATCCATGGCATGCCGCATTCCTTGCAGAACCGCATTTTCCTCCCCCTTCCAAGGGGTATGCGGTGCCTCATGGCAAGCGCCTTCGCCATCGTGACGTATTTTTTCGCCAAGGCGGGGCTTTCCTTCACCTTGTTTTTCGCAAGCAACAGAAGATGGTCCACCTCAGATGCAAAATCGCCCTTTGCTGCCATGTTTTGTTTTAGAGAAAGGCGGATTATAAAATCAATCGTTCAAGGAAACGTGATGAAGGAAAATACGACGGCGAAAAAAGAGCGGGCGGCAAAAATACTATCCATCCTCCAAATCGAATACCCTGATGCGTGGTGCTCGCTCCATTACAAAAATCCGCTCCAGCTTCTCATCTCGACAATCCTTTCCGCACAGTGCACCGACGCGCGGGTGAACGCAGTCACCCCAAAACTGTTTGCCAAGTACAAAACAGCCAAAGACTTCGCCTCCGCTTCCGTGGCGGAATTGGAATCGCTAATCCATTCCACCGGCTTCTACCATTCCAAGGCGAAAAACATCATCAGCTGCTGCAAAAAAATAGTTGATGAATTCGGGGGCAGGGTGCCTGAAAGAATGGAGGACTTGGTTTTGCTTGATGGCGTGGGGAGAAAAACCGCGAACGTAGTCGCATTCCACGCTTTCGGCAAGGCGCATGGAATCGCAATCGACACGCATGCCTTCCGAATATCAAGGCGTCTTTCCCTTTCCGCCGCTTCCACTCCCGAAAAAATGGAAAAGGAGCTCATGCTTCTTTTGCCTCCTTCTATTTGGGGCGCATACACAAATTACATGGTGCTGCATGGCAGGAAATTCTGCATGGCGCGGAAGCCGGATTGCGAAGCGTGCCCGTTAAACAAAATCTGCCCCAGCGCCTTTAAACTAAAATAAAAAATTGGGCCCGGCGTGATTCGAACACGCGACCTACAGCTTTCCTCGCGGACATCCCTGCAATCAGGGTAGTCGATATAAGACTGCCGCTCTAACCAGCTGAGCTACGGGCCCACAAGGTTAATTTCCATCAAATCAACTTTATAATCCCTAAAGCCTTCGCCGGCAAACCAACCATGCAAATCCGAAGTTCCGTTACCGCCCGGTTTTCAAATCAACTTTATAATCCCCAAGCCGCCCATTTGCCCCATGGCAACATCCGACACTTATTTCTACAGGCTCCTCTACCCGAGGCAGACGTGCATGGTAACCTCCTCCCACGAGGGGAAATCCAACGTCAATGTCGTGGACTGGGTGATGCCGGTCTCGATAAAGCCCCCCATGGTGGCGATTTCCATCAACAAGAACGGGCTCACCTACGACCTGATTTCCGAGAGCAAGGAATTCGCCCTTGCCATCCTTCCCGAATCCATGAGGGATACCGTGGCAAGCTGCGCCAAGTCGTCCGGCAAATTCATAGACAAGTTCGAGGAGTTCAGCATTGCCACCATGAAGGCGCAAATAATCAAGGCTCCTCTCATCCACGGGGCGCTGGGGCAGATGGAATGCCGCGTGATGCAGATGTTCGATGCCGGCGAGCACAGCGTAATCGTGGGGGAGGTGGTGGAGATTCATTTCCCCGACGATGAAAAGTCAACGCAGGCGCCGCTTTTCAACAGGGGCAGGGGCGGCTATTTCGGCTTCCAGAAGGAATGGCTTGAAATGAAAGTTCCAAGGGAAGAGGAGAGGAACGGCAAGCCAGAAGAGGAGAAAAAAGCCGACAGGAAGGAGGACAAATCCGAGGAAAAAAAGGCTGAGAAAAAAGATGAAAATAAAACAGATGAAAAGGCTGAGAAAAAAGACGAAAAGAAAACAGATGAAAAGGCCGAGAAAAAAGAGCAGGAAAAATAGGCTGCCATTTCCGCCCCCTTTTAAAATATTCTTCCGCATCATTGTTCGGTGCAGCAATGCCTCACGACCTCATTTCCATCCGCGACCTGGAAAAACCGGACATCGAGCGTTACCTGAAACTGTCTGCAAAAATGGAGAAGAACCTCTACAAATCCCAAAATCTGCTTAAGGGGAAAATTCTCGCCACGCTCTTTTTCGAGGCGTCCACACGGACACATCTCTCATTCCAGACCGCGGCAAAGCGCCTTGGCATGGAAGTAGTGGTTTTCCATCCTGAAACCTCATCCGCTTCAAAGGGAGAATCCTTGCAGGACACAATACGCATTCTTGACGGCTATTCCGACATAATAGTGATGCGCCACCCTGCCGAAGGCTCGGCAAAAACCGCCGCGGACATAGCGCACCACCCGGTAATCAACGGAGGGGACGGGAGCAACCAGCACCCCACGCAAACACTCATCGACCTCTACACGATAGTGAAGGAAAAAAAGAAAATCGCAGGATTGAACGTGCATCTTATCGGCGACCTAAAGCACGCAAGGGCGATGAGAAGCCTCCTGTACGGATTGGCGATGTTCGGCGCCAAAATAACGCTCTGCTCACCGCATGGGCTTGAGATGGGAAGGGAAATCATCGATGAGGCGAAGAAAAAATTCAACGCGAAAATAACCGCGCAAAATTCAATCTCTTTTGCGGATGCCGATGTTGTTTATGTTTGCCGGGTGCAAAAAGAAAGATTCGCCGACCAGCACGAAGCGCAAAAACTCCAGGCAGAATTCAGGATCACGCCAAAAATGCTTGAGGGGGCAAAGAAAGGAATGGTGCTGCTCCACCCGCTTCCAAAGGTGGATGAAATCCCCCCAGAAGTGGACAAGAGCCCCCATGCGCGCTATTTCGAGCAGGCAAAGAACGGCGTTCCGGTGAGGATGGCGGTATTGCACGACTGCCTTGCGCGGGATTGATTTCCATGGCAAAAATCCCAACCCAAATGACGATGAAAGAATGGCACATGCGCCTCATGCCGGCAAATCCTATCGGCTTTGCGATGTGAGGCGCACAAGGGATGTCAAAAAAAATCTTGTGCGCTTTGGCATTGGCGCTCTTTATTCAGTTTGTTTGCGCCCAAAACACATCCTATCTTCCACCGCACGCCCAAGCAAATGAAAACAACCTCGCCCTTTCAAATTCGCAAAAGCAGGATGCGCTTCCGTCATATTCGCAACAATTCCAGCCAACCATCACCAGCCCCTTCCCCACTGCGTATGTGCGCGCACTTGCCGCAATGCCCTCGGTTGACGGCCGGGTGTCCGAATTCCACCAGCCGAAAATTTTATGGGCATGGGGGGTTTCTTTTGTGCCCCAAATGCACCGCGAATACGTGCCTGAAAAAGGATGGGACGGCTGCTACAGGGAAACCACTTCCATTTCATCCGCAGGAAAGCCAACATTCGTCGGGAGCGCAAGTTTTGTCGTGGCTGGCAAGTCCGCGTCGCAGCCGGCAGGCTCCACTTTCACGGGCGTGCCCGATGCGCTTTGGAAAAACCTGTCCGTGCAAAGGGGCGAAAACAACTCTCCCATATTGCCCGCCCTTTCCTTCACAATTTCCGGGCACATTGAAATGCCATACAGCGTGGTGCGCACCGTGTGCAGGATGAGCCGCCAGATGCAGCCCGGCGGAGTATCCGAAGGCTGCTCATGCGAGCCATTGCCTGCGCAAACAATACGGCTTCGCACTCCGGATTTGTCGCACCAGCGCAACTGGAGCATCGAATTGGGCAAGCCCCTTGGAGTTCTCCTTCTTCCAGTAGCCGGCGAGCAACTGTCCTTCCGTCCAAAAACCGGCATGCTTATTTTCTCATCGCACAAGGCATCCCAAATCTCGCTCCTCTCATCAGGCAAGGAGCTGAACACGTCGTATTTTTCGCAATTCCACGCGCTTAAAGGCGAGGCAGGGGAGCTGCAGGTATTCTCAGAAGATATGCGGCAATACGGGCAGAATTTTTCCGGCATGCCCGGCATTGCAACTGCGGGCTTCCCGTCTTTGATGAAGTCAAATTCCTCAACAACCTATTCCAACCCATTCCCCCTTGACAGGCTCAACCGCAGCTTCGCCTACCAATACTACATTGAAGCCTCGTCTCCCTTCCCTGCAGGAAAAAACAACATCACAATTTACTTCCTCAGCCAATTCGGGGATGAAGAGCTCATCAACTGGCCGTTCCTTGCAAGGGATGCGTCATATGTTTCCGTTGATGGGAGCATAACTTCAGTAAACGCAAAGGCAGAAAAAACGCCAATTCCATCCTCATCTGCGGCTGATGGCACCGTTCAAAAATTCCATTTCGCAGGCAATGATTCTGTGCGCCCCTCGTCTGCATTTTTAACTGAAAATCTAAAGGGGATGGAGTTCGATTCCCCCCTTCCCTTTGCGCTGCTGTCATTTTTGGGCGCGCTCTGGCTTTTTCGGCAGGGCAGCAGCTAGGCTGCAACCTGTTCTTTCAGCTTTTGCGAAAATACTCTGATGAATTCATCCAGCTTCTCATTTGGTATTGTTGCTCCTGCCGCGATTTTGTGCCCTCCTCCGGCTCCGCCCACATGCGCGCACGATTCCTTTAGGGCAAGCCCCAAATTCAGCCCATGTGCAACGAGTTTTTTCGTGCCGCGCGTGCTCAACTTTATTTTCCCCATTTCATCAAGCGACAATGCCAGGATGGGCTTTGTCCTCCCGCCCGGGTAAAGCATTCCGGCAACCACGCCGATTATCCCCTCTTCGATTACGCCCCTTCCATCAAGAATCAGGAACGGGCCGAAGTCGCGCGCCTGCCTGTATGCGAATTCAATCCCCTCCCGCAATGCCCTGCGGTGCTCTGCCAGCAGCACCCTTCCTTTTTCAAGAGCCCCCTCCTTCCCAAGGCAGATGTCCATGCCAAGCGGCGCCTGCGAATGCCTGCCGCACGCATTGAGCATGGTGGAAAATTCGCCTGCATCGTACAGCTCGGGCACGGCCTCGAATTTTGGAAGAAGGTAAGTTTCGCCAACAAGCACGTCCGCCTTTGATTCGCCCATCTGCCCATTTTTCATTTTGGAATAAGAGTTTTCGGCAAGGTGCAGCGCAAGCGCCCCAACCAGCTTTTTTTTCCAGATGGCATCAAGCTGGGAATAAGTCGGCCATTTCCCATCGGCTGATTTCACAATCCCAATCCCTTCCAGCAATTGTGCGCACCTCTCCTCGTGCCCCCCAAGCCCTGGCAAATACGGGTCATCGGAGTAGGCAAGCAGCTGGGGAAGCGGCCTGCTTTGCCTCCCATACATCCTAAGGTCGATTTCAGCCCTCACCCTTCCTTGTTTTTCCCCTTTCTCAAGCATCAGGCGATTAAGGCTAATGAGCGGATATTGCATGTCCCCTATCGCCCCCACAATCCCAAGCTCTATTTCTACGTTGAATGCGAAATACGCCGTTCCCGCCGCGGATATTTCCGTGCCACCGTCAAACCCGAACAGGTGGGGATTGAGCTGCAGCTTGGATACTCCGGCAGTCTGGTGGTGGTCAAGAATAACCACATCCGCGCCAAGTTCGTTCACCTTTTCATTTCCCCCGCCCAAATCAGTGAAGATGATTTCCTTTTCCCCCTTCAATTCCTCTATCAAGGCATCATCCACCTTCTTCACCGTATTCACGCGGAATTTTACCCCTGCCTCGGACAGCGCGGCGCATGTGATGGAGCCGGATGTGATGCCATCGCAGTCGTAATGGTTGACAACAAGCGGATTGCGCATGGAAAGCGCTATTTTTCCCGCCTCCCGCGCCCTTTCCTCAAAGCCCTCCAAATCTCCCATGGCAAAATCTGGTCATTATGGTTTTTAACCTGTCTTGGGGTAACTTTCCACATGTCAAAACTTGCATTTTCAATAGCATTGGCATTTTGCCTGGCGGCGTTGCTCGTTTTTGCAGGCTGCATCTCACCGCCTCCGGTGGCTTCTGGCACCGATGCGCAGGGCAACCATTGGCGCGGGGCGCAAAATGCCATGCTCACAATTTACGAATATTCGGATTTCGAGTGCCCGGCATGCAAGTCTGCACAACCTGCAGTGAACAGTTTCATTTCCAAATACGGGGCAAAAGGCGTGAGGCTTGTCTACCGGCATTTCCCGCTTGAGGAAATCCACCCGCAGGCAAGGCTTTCCGCAGTCGCGTCAGAGTGCGCAAGCAGGGAGGGCAAATTCTGGGAATACCACGACTTATTGTTCAAGAACAGCCCCAAGCTCTCCAAGCCCGAGCTCATTGCCTATGCAAAAGAGGCCGGCATTTCTGGATTTTTTGAAAGCTGCCTGGACAGCCCTGCCGCATCCGCCCCAGTGGATGCGGGCATTTCCGCAGGCTTATCCTTGGGGCTTCGCGGCACGCCCTCATTCCAGATTGGCGACCTTGTCATAACCGGCACCGACAACCTCGAAAACAAGCTGTCGCAGGCAGCCGACCGGGCGTTTTCAACAGGATAGGTATTAAGCCGTTTCGGGCATTACCTGCACATGCAGTCTTTCGATTCCGCCATCTGCAGGTTCTGGCACGGCATATTCTCCGGCAAAAAATATCCAGTTGCATTTTATTCGCAAAAAGAAAGGAAAGCGTTGGCTGCCGAAGTTGAATCTGCGGCAAAAAAATACAATGAAGCCGGCAAGCCAACAAACGCTTCCCGCATTGCCCGCTATTTCGAATCAATCAACGCATACATTTCGGCAAAAAACACCCTGCCAAACAAAAAAATAAGGGCAAAAAACATTATGCCCCGCTTTTTGCATCTGCTTTATTGCGGCAAAAAGCCATCTGCTTTCTGGCAGTATTTCCAAAGAAAATACTGCCTGCCTGTGCGGAAAAGCCTGCATGAATTTTGGGGCAGCTTTGACGAGTTCCAGCCAAGGCGCCTTGATGTGGCGGATTGGCTTCTTGCGCATGCGAAAGGCAAAATTATTGACATAGGCGCAGGCTCCCACTCGTATATTCATGTTGCTATTGCATTGGATGCATCCGCAGCATCGCTTGCAAAAAACAAAAACGCCGCGCAAAAACTTGTTTTTGACATAAATAAGAAAACAAGGCTGCCATTCGCACCAGGTTCATTCGACGCAATAACGCTCAATTCCATTCTGTCATATTCGGCAAAGCCGCAGGGGTTATTGGCGGAATGCAGGCGGATTTTGAAGCCTCATGGCACGCTGCTAATTACAAACGCCCCGGTCAGCGATTGCCATCCTGCAAAATACTTCGAGAAGAACAAAATAAGCGGAAAGAGGCTTGGCTTATGGCTGAAAACTTCCGGCTTTGAATCTGATGATGAAAGCGAAAACGGCGTTATCCGCATTGTTTCAAGCCGCGCTGCAAACTAATAAAAAATGCCTTATCCATATTTATTCTGTTGGGCTCGTGGCGCAGCGGTAGCGCGCCTGATTTGCAATCAGGAGGCCGTGGGTTCGAATCCCGCCGAGTCCAAACACAAATCGCAGGGGAGGGAGCGCCCTCCCCTTCAGTTCCCTCGGAAGCGGCGATCCGCTTCCGGGGGCGCCAACTGCTTCGCAGTTGCGCGCTTGTGGTCCTCCTGATTCCCCTCCCCCTTCTTGCAATAGGATTAAATGCCTTGTCCGGCACATCTATTCCAAGTGGTGGTATCATGAAAATATTCGCAGACACGTCAAAAGTCGAGGAAATCCGCGAGTTCGCATCATGGGGCATACTTGACGGAGTGACAACAAATCCGAAAATCATCGCCACCGACGGCAACGACCTCGAGTCCACAATAAAGGAAATCTGCAAAATCACCCACGGCCCTGTCAGTGTGGAAGTCACAACAAACGATTACGAGGGCATGGTGAAGGAAGGCTCGCATTATGCGTCATGGGCAAAAAACATCGTCGTCAAGGTGCCGATAATTCCGGCAGGCCTCAAGGCGGTTGTAGCCTTCAAGGAAAAGGGAATAAAGGCAAACGTCACCTGCGCAATGTCCTACAACCAGGCAATACTGGCGGCAAAAGCCGGCGCAACATACGTAAGCCTCTTCTACGGCAGGATAGGGGATTTGGGCTTTGACCCTTACATTGTCATCAAAGATACCGCGGACACTTTCCGCATGTGGGGCTGCAAAAGCGAAATCATATCCGGCTCAATGCGCTCCTTGCTTGACGTGAACCGCTCCATGCAGGCCGGCGCGCATATTGTCACAGTGCCGCCTAAATTCCTAAGGCAGATGGCGGAAAACCCCATGACAGCCAAGACAGTGGACGAATTCCTGGATGCCTGGAAAAGCATTCCATCATCCAAAAAATAAAAGCAGACGCAGAGGGCGCATCCTCCAGGGCCATTTTCCATCCCCCCTGCCCAAGCCCCTTTTTTGGAACCTTGCCTCTTTTTTCGGAAATCCGGCTCAGTCTGTTATATATTGTTTTCCACCGATTTCATCCCGATGCCCTATGCCCCCGGACAAGAAGCATAAGCACGCCCCGCAGCATCAGCCTCAGCCGCAGGATGCGGCCAAGCAGGCACACCTTGAGATACGCAACGAGGAGGCGGACCTGTCATCGCGCATAGACAAGCTTGTTTCGCTTACTTATGATTCAGATCCGGCTGTGCGCAAGACTGCCGCCCTCGAGCTGTCAAAAATAGACGACCCTCGCTCCATTTTCGCACTTCTGGAGCTGTCCTCGGACAAGAATCCGGAAATAAAGGATTTGGCGCTGGCAAGCCTTGGAGGCTTCAAGGGGGAAAAAGAGGCAATTGTCAACCTGGAGAAAATATTCGAGGCAAGGCAGGAAGGGCAGGGGCTGCCGCAGGACATGGCAGAGGCGCGCCAGAAGATGCTGCCCTCTATCGAAAAGCTCTTCTCCAACAAGGACCCCCTCTTCAAGGCAAGGCTGCTGCCCTCAATCTTGGCAAAATACTTTTCCTCAAGGCCGCTGCAAACAAACGCCCCGCCCCAAACCCAGCCAACAGTTCCCAACCTCCCGGCGCAGCCGCCAAAAGAGGGCATTGCCGGGCATTCCAATCTGCAATCAGCGCAGCTTGGGATAGAAAAAATTGAAACGGACGAGGTGAAAATGGAAGCGGCAGTTTCCCAGCCATCCCGCTCCCTCTCCCCCAAGCAACAGGGGGAGGAAGCCGCGGATTTCCCGCTTCCGGAAGGCATGCGCCAAAAAACCGCATCGCCTATTGGCGAAATCGAATCCATGATGCCAGAGCTTCCAAAGGAATTTGCGGAGGAGGACGAGGCCCTTTCATTGCATCCGAACCGGATCGATTTTTACAAATGGGCATATGCACTTGCAGTGGATCCGAAAATGACCGCGTCAAAAATCCGCTCCGAGGAAAAGAGGCTGATTTCGCAAATGAAAAAAGACATAGTCCTTGCCTTCCGCCTTGCCGTTGCAAGGGCGAAGACAACCGGCATCGAGTCATTGTCTGGATTGAAGCCCGGGATGAAAAGAGTGACTACTTTCCCATTGCTCATCTCAGACCGGCACGAGGCGGTAATAATGTCAGGAAAGACTGCAACCGCGCAAGTGCGCCTTGCGCTCACCGATGGCAAGCACACCGTCCCGCTTTACATCGATACGCAGCGCGCCATCGGAATTTCAGCGGGGGACCACATATCATTGCATGATGCAAAAGTCGATTTCTTTGTGGAAACCAACGAATTGGTTTTCCTGCTTGGGAAAAAAGGATACATAACAGTGACGAAATAAGCGGTGGCGGCTTAATTTTTTGGCGCAGGGGTGGGCAACCCGGCGGATTCGTTTATTTTGGCGGCGGGGTAGGGTAAATCCTTCTTGGCCTTCTTTCCACCTTCCCCCTGCTGCTTCTTGCCGTGGCAACTTCGGGCTTTACTGGAAATTCCACCTTCCGGTAAGGCCTGATCCATGCCATGAACATGCCCGCCGGCCCAATCCACAGTATCCTGCCAGTGCGCACCACCCTGAAATTCAACCTAAGCAGCACAACTTCATCCACATTGTCCGCGCGCGCAAGGTATGGCTTCCCAGCCCTCTCCCCGCCCACGGCGTCAAACAAGCCTGCAAAAAACGATGCCGAATAATCATTGTTGTATTTGAAAACCTCATCCTCGCGCTTTAGTATGCTGTCAAAAAATGCCCTGTAGGCGGTATGGTAAGTGTAAGCTTTCGTCTCTTCCATCTTGATTTCGTTTGGCTTTGCCACGCCTGAGGATACCAATTCGGCAACAAATGCCTCCAAGACATAGCTGCCCCCCTCTATGCCGATGCCCTCTTTGCTGCGCCGGCATTTCCATAAGCCGATGACATAAGCAAGCTGCGGAGTAAGGCGGATTTTCACTTGCCGTCACCTTTTTCGTGCATTGCACCCGATTCGCCCTCCGTGGCATTGCCATCCCCCGCGTTTTTTCCATTCTTTGCGCCCGGCGTTGCTTTGGCGTTGTTTTCCCATGCGCCTTGCGCCGGCCCGGCATTTTTTTCCGTTGCCGCGCCTTTTTTCTGGTGCTCGAAGCTTACCAGCCTGCCTTCCCATTTTTCAATCGCGTCAAAAATAAGTTTTGCGGAATTGCCATCCCCATACGGGTTTTTTGCACCGCACATCTTGGCATGGTTCTTCTCGACATATTCCGCGGCTGATACGATGCTTTGCGCATTAACGGGCGGCGCAAGTATGTTCGCCCCGGCTTCCACGCTCTCGGGCCTGTCCGTGACATACCTTACCGTGATGCACGGCACATGCAATGCGCACGCCTCCTCCTGCATCGAGCCCGAGTCTGTGCAGATGAACCTGCACTTTTTCGCAAGGTACATGATGTGCGGGTAGGAGGGTATTTCCTCGATAAGGTGCAAATTCGGATGCTTTTTCAGCTCATCTTCCAATCCGAAATTTTTTATCGCGACTTTCGTGCCCGGGCGGATGGACCACACGACGCAATAGCCCTTGTCTGCAAGCGCCATCGCCCCTTCTGCCGCAGCCAAAAACCTTCCCCTGTCCATTGTCGTTTCCCTTCTGTGAATGGAAAAATAAACCGTAGGCTTGGAAAAATCCACCCCGTGCTTTTTGAAAAATCCGTTCCCGCCCTCGCCTTTCTTCGACGCCCACACTGCCGCATCCACAACCGTGTTTCCAACAACAAAAATCCTGTCCTTGCCAAAGCCCTCGTTGCGCAAATTGTCCGCATTGGTCTGCGTTGCGGCAAAATAAATGTCAGATGCCGCGTCAGAGCAGCGCGTGTCAAGCTGCTCGGGGAAAGGCTCGCGCGAGAAAGTGCGCAGGCCCGCCTCCACATGCCCCACCGGCACAAGGTTCAGGTAGCCGGAAAGCGCGCCCGCCATCGAAGTCAGGGTATCGCCGTGCACCAGCAATATTTCTATGCCCTTTTCCGTCTCCCTTGCCAGTTTGTCTATTGCCAGCACCATCTTTCCAAGGCTTTCCGCAGGGCTTTTGCACTCCCCTGTTTCAAGCAGGTGCGAGGGCTCGGGCATTTCCATGCTCTCGTACACGCCGCCGAAAAGGTGGCTTGAATAATGCTGACCGGTGTGGATGAGCACGGCAGTGTGCCCGCGTTTTTTTGCCTCCCAGTAGATAGGCGCCATCTTGATTATGTCCGGGCGCGTGCCTGTGAGTATGCCGACTTTCATAGTGACATCTTCCTAGTAGTTCTTGAACCTAAAATCCCGGAAAGCCTCGTATCCGCGCACAAGCTCGGCAATCCCCTCATCAATGCCGTAGCAAAAATCAAAGCCGCACTCCATTATCCTTTTGTTCGACACGATGTAATTCCGCTTGTCCGGATCGTTTGCGAATTCCGCATTCAATATGTTCAGCCCTGAAACATGCTTTTTTATCAGGAGGCAAAGCTCCTCCTTGCTCAAATTATATTCCGGGTGCCCCACGTTGTACACCCTGCCCTTCATTTTTTCCCAGTTTGCCATCGCAAACAGGAAAGCGCGCGCCCCGTCCCGCACGTGCAGGTAATTTCTCTTGAATTCCCTCTCAAAGAGCACAATCGACTTTTCCCTCACCGCCTTGAGCACAAAATCGTTCACGAGCAAATCCGTCCTCATGCGCGGGGAAAATCCCATCAGCGTGGCAAACCGGAATGCCACGCTCCCGCCCGCCCCAAGCACCGCCTTTTCCGCCTCCACCTTTGTCCTGCCATACGTGGAAATCGGGTTGAGCGGCGTTTCCTCGTCGCACTCAAGCCTTCCGCTCGTGGTGCCATAGCCGCTGTTTGTTGTGGGGAAAATAATTTTTGCGCCATTGCGGTGCTTCAGGATGTTTTCAATCGCCGTTAAATTGACAAGGCGGGTGTATTCTGGCTTCTGCTCGCTCACCGGGAATCCGACTACTGCCGCAAGCGGGAAAACAAAATCGAACTTGCCCTTTGCCAGCAAGTCTTCCATCATTTTCGAGTTCGTAACGTCCCCAAAAATGAATTTGAATCTCCCGTAATGGAACAGGTGGAACAGCGTGTTCTGCCCATAGGAAAGGTTGTCCACAACAGTGACTTCAAAGCCGTAGCCCAGCAGCATCTCGCATAGCACCGAGCCAAGGTAGCCAGCCCCTCCCGTGACCAGCACTTTCGTGCCGCCCTCCCCCATTTTCAGCAATTTTTCCTCTTGTTCATTTTCAAATTCCCCAGCCATAATATCACAAACCTTTTTTTGCATTATTTTTTTCCAGCTATTTTTAGCTTGGAATTCGCTTCGCTCATTCCAAGGCGCACAAATTTTTCCGAATTTGTGCTTGCCTCAACCATTTCGCATATGAGGTGTATGAGCATCATGTGCATTTCCTGCACGCGCGGGGTGTTTGTGCTTGGGATTGCCACCGCAACATCCGCAATGCCTGCCAGGGCGCACTTGCCCCCTCCTACAAACGCAACAGTGAATGCCCCTATCTGCCTTGCAGTTTCCGCCGCCTTCACCACATTGGGCGAATTTCCGCTTGTGGATATGCACACCACAACGTCGTTTTTGCCAGCAAGCGCCTCAAGCTGCCTCGAAAACACATTTTCAAATCCAGTGTCGTTCGCTATCGCGGTCAGCGCCGAGCTGTTTGCCGTCAATGCTATTGCTGGCAGCGCTTTTCTTTCAACAAGGTATTTCCCCAAAAGTTCGGCTGCCATGTGCTGCGCATCCGCGGCGCTTCCGCCGTTGCCAAGCGTGATTACCTTCCCGCCCTTGGCAAAAGATGCGCATATCGCATCTGCAATCCTTTCTGCGGCCCCAACCAGCGCGGCATCCGAAAGTACGGCCTGTGTGAGCCTTGCATGCTCTCCAATCCCATTTTTGATTGTGTCATCCGCCATGGTTTTCCCCAATCCCGCTTTTGATTGTGTCATCCGCCATGGTTTTCCCCAATCCCGCTTTTGATTGTGTCATCCGCCATGGTTTTCCCCAATCCCGCTTTTCCGGTTTTTCATTGCTTCGTCCTCCATGCCACCATGCCTTCGAAATCAAAGTCAAAATTCACAAGGTGCGCGCCCTCCTTTGCCATCTCCTTCATGATATTCATCCGCTCCGCAACGTCGCACACCACGAATATGAACCCGCCGCCTCCGGCGCCGCAGAGCTTGCCCCCATATGCCCCGCCCCTCTTGCACGCATCGTAAATCCTGTCTATGTCTGGATTGGTGACGCCCGGCAGCCTTTTCTTTTCACCCCAGCTAAGGTCTAGCAGCCCGCCCAATTCCCGAACTTCCCCCTTTATCAGGCAAGATCGCATTTCCTCGGCATAGCCCTTCATTTTCTTCAGGTATTCCACGCTTTCCCCGCCCCTTTCAATGTCCTCGGATTTTTTCCTCTCAACGTCATGGGCGAAGTTTTGCCTCAAAAACGGCGTGTCAAAGAGCATCATGGATGAATGCCACTCCGACACCACGTCCTCCTCAAGGCGAAGAGGTGAAATCCTTATGCCATCCTTTCCAAATTCGATGTAATTGAAGCCCCCAAACACCGCGGCATACTGGTCCTGGTAGCCGCCAGGCCGCTTGAGCATTTCCCTCTCCACAGTGTATGCGGCCTTCGCGAATTCGTCCCTGTCCAAGAGGGGCTTTCCCGCCATGGTGTATGATGCGGCCAAAATGGACGCAACCAGGGCGGACGAGCCGGCCAGCCCGGAATTGCGCGGGCTTGTGGAATGTATGGTCAGCTTGTAGCCGCCCATCGGGTCAAGCCCGGCAACCGACATCGCAGCCTTGACAACATCCACATTGTCCTTCCTGTTGGAATCGAATTCAATGCCAAAGTCGGTTATTTTGCGGTCCACTTCCCAGTCATGCGACACCACCTGCACGCATTTCTCCCCTATCCTTTCCATTTTGGTGTAGGAGAACAGGTTTATTGCAACATTCAGCACTGCCCCCCCGTATTTTTCGAAAAATACCGGCAAATCCGTGCCTCCCCCGCCTATGCCGATGCGCGAGGGCGCCCTTGCCTTTATTACGGTGTTTCCCATGGCTTAATTGGGCTTTGAAAAATTAATAAACGGCTGCATGGCGGCAGCATCGTTATAAATAACATTCCAGGCACAATTTTTTCAGGTATTGATATGCAGTGCAGGGTATGCAGTTCGGAAAACCTCGAGCTTGCCATAGATTTGGGCATGCACCCCTGGGGCAACCACTTCCTGAAAAAGGAGGAGGTGGGCACCGAGCCTTTCTACCCCCTGCGCGTGGTGTTCTGCCACGACTGCAGATGCGCGCAGCTTGACTACACCGTGAAAAAGGAAATCATGTTCGCAAACCACACCTATCTTTCGGGCATGACAAAAACACTGGACAACCACTTCAAATCCCTGGCTGCGGAAGTGGACGGGATGTTTTTTGCCGGCGCGCCCAAAAAATCCATCCTCGACATAGGCTCCAATGACGGCACGCAGCTAAAGCACTACAAGGCGCTGGGCTACGAAATTTTGGGCGTGGAATCGTCGAAGGCAATCGCGGAAATGGCAAATGCAAGCGGAATAAAAACCGCAAACACCTTCTTCAACCTTGAATTCGCCCACACCCTCAACCGAAAATTCTCCCTCATCAACGCATCGGGCGTGTTTTTCCACCTTGAGGAGCTTCATTCCGTGACGGATGGCATCAAACTGCTGCTTGACGAAAACGGGGTTTTCGTGGTGCAGTTCCTGTACATGAAGCGCATCATGGAAAACCTCGCATTCGACCAGATTTACCATGAGCACCTCCTCTACTACAACCTGCAAACAATAGAAAAGCTATTGGCGCTCCACGGCCTCTCCCTATTCGATGCCTACCTTTCCCCCATACATGGCGGCTCGGTAATGGCATTTGCAACGCATGCTGGCAAAAGGGGCAAATCCGAACGGCTGCTTGCGATGCTCGACGAGGAAAAAAAGTCAAAGTGCAATGAGTTTGAAACCTATCTTGCCTTTGCAGCCGAAATAAAAAAGCTGAAAGAGCGGAACCTTGCTTATTTGGCGGAAAAAAGGCATCAGGGCAAGCGCATTTTCGGCATGGGCGCGCCGGTGAAGGGCAACACCCTGCTCAATTATTTCGGCGTGGGACCCGAAACAATCGAATTCCTGGTGGAAAAAAATCCCATGCGAAAAGGCCTCTATTCCCCGGGCATGCACATTCCGGTGATACTTGAGGAGGACGTGCGCTCGCCCCCGGACGTCTATTACGTGCTTGCCTGGAATTTCAAAAAGGAAATACTTGCCAATAACGAGCATCTTCTTGCAAAAGGCGTAGAGTTTTATTTCCCGGTAGAGCCTAAGGATGTGTGAACGGCATGGAAATAATTGCATACGGCGCAAGCGGATTATCTGGAGTGTGCAGGCTGACCGGAAAAATGCGGGCGAGCCAATGGAAACGCCTGTTTCGGGGGCAAGCGGATTTCCGGGTTGCCGCATGTTGCCCGGAAAATGCTGGTGGATGATATGGAAATACTTGTCACCGGCGCAAGCGGATTTTTGGGCGCCCACCTTTGCAGGCATCTGGAAAATGCAGGGCACAAGCTGGCCAAAATCAGCTCCAAGGAATGCGATTTGACGCATGATGGCAGCCTTGCCAAATTCCTCAAGGGAAAGGAAGGCATATTCGCTCAGATTTACCACCTTGCCGCATGGACGCAGGCAGGCGACTTCTGCCTCTACCACCCGGGCGAGCAGTGGCTCATCAACCAGAAAATAAATACGCAGGCGCTGGACTACTGGAAAAACTTCCAGCCGCAGGCAAAATTAATCAGCATGGGCACAAGCTGCTCCTATGACCCCACACTGCCCCTTAAAGAGGAAAACTACATGGCCGGCACGCCCATTGACAGCCTCTTCACATACGCGATGACCAAGCGCATGCTCTATGCCGGCCAGATGGCGCTTGCAAAGCAGTTCGGCCTCAAGTACCTCGTGCTCGTGCCATCCACACTCTACGGCCCGGGATACCACACGGACGGAAGGCAGATGCATTTCATTTTCGACCTGATACGGAAAATACTGCGCGGCAAGCTGCATGGGGATGAAGTGGTGCTCTGGGGCGACGGCAACCAGAGGCGCGAGCTTGTGCACGTGGACGATTTCTGCAGAATAGCATTGGAGCTTGCGAAAAAATGCGACAACGACCTTGTGAACATCGGCGCGGGCGAAGACTACAGCATACGCGACTTCGCGCAGATGATTTGTGCCAACGTCGGCTATGACGAAGCGAAAATCAAATATGACACCTCAAAATACGTGGGGGCAAAATCGAAATGCCTTGAGGTAAACAAGCTCAAATCCCTGCTGCCGGATTACGGGATGATGAAGCTAAAGACCGGATTGGATGGGTCTATTGGCTGGTTTTTGGAAAACAAGGGCCTGCTCGCAGGGAAAAAATCCTAATCAGCCCTGCAGCCTGCCGAATTGTTCCACGTACTTTGCAAACTCTTCCAAATTTCCGCCCAGATTCTCAAGCCTAGTGGGGTATTTCAGCGTGAATGCCTTGCAGATGCTAAACGGTATCACGAAAATGGCAAACAGCGACATTGCTGCCGTAAACACGATGTTTGCCGCCTTTCCAATCCAGCCTGCCTTCCAGGCATATGTGCTGCCATCAAAATATTCTATGGGCTTGAAAAACATTAGCACTGGCAAAATCCCGCCTTCCTGCCCGATGAATTCATTGTCCACCTCAAGATAATCCGCCTTGCTTGAAATTATTTTCGCAAGGTTTGATGCTACCTGCACCGTCGCAGATGCGCCTGCCTTTCCTTTGGCAAAAAAAACAGTTTGGGCATCCGCCCCGCTTCCAGACCTTAGGGAAAGCCGTTTCATTTGCGGCGTTTGGGCAATGGTCCAAATTTTGCTGTTGTTGCCCTTTATCGCCCTTCCAAGGTCAAGAAAGAGCGCTTCATAAACCGGCCCTGTTATGTCTGGATATTCAAAATAAAACAGCTGGGTTTTCAGCACTTCGAACCACGCCCCGAATGCATATCTGAATGCGGAAAACAGCCTAATTTTCCGCAATGCATAAGAGGCAAGAAGTATGTTTGCAGCCACCAGGCTCCTTTTGTAGTATATGTGCTTGTTTCCCCTGAATTTCAGCAGGGCTATGTAGTCGAATATCCTGTTCTTGTGGCTGACTGTAACGCCGTCTTCAAATGCCACTTTGTTTTCCATCAGGCATCTTTGGCCAAACTCAAAATCCTCCGAGCCTTTGAAAAAGTTGAAGTACAAGAATCCGTTTTCCTCCAAGATTCGGCGGGTGCAGATGCCATACTGGTTTATCACATAACCCCCTATCTGGTCAATTTTATCCCCCCGAAACGATACCGAAAGCGGCAGCACTATTTTTTGCTCTGCGCCCGCCCTCCCCTTCAGCTTGGCAATCAGGTCAGTGGAAACCGGGAGGCAATCAACATCCGAGTTAACGATGTATTCGTAGCCCATGGAATATGCCAGCACCTGCCCGATTCCGAAGCCTCCGGAAGATCCAAGGGGGTAATTCTCGCTGAATATAATCAGGTTAAGTTTGGGATGGCTTTGGGCCGGGGGCTTGCCTATTACGATGGTGTCGAACCGGTCCGTCGTCTGCTTTTCAAGCATTGAAAGATGCTTGTCAAGCCACTCCACTGCATCTGCGGACGGTATGACCAGCGCGCAGTCGTTTTTTTTCGCGCCGGAAACAAGCGTAATTAATTTCGGCAATTCTTCAGAGTAGTCATTCATTTTTACAACCATTATCCCTGCGCCTGCTCTGTTTCTTTGCCGGAGCGTTAAAATACTTTGGTTGTGTTTGGCCTGATGGGTGCTTGGGCTCAAAAGAGCTGTCGCATAGGGATAAAAACATGCAGCAGTTTGTTTTCCAGAAGATGGTCTTATGGATGGCAAAATAACCCTTGTAGCCGTGTTCTACAATGAGGAAGCAAAGCTGGGGGGGTATTTTGCCAACGTGAAGGGCGTGGTGGATGAGATGGTGGTGGTTGACTGCGGAAGTTCCGACCGCACAGGGGAAATCTGCCGCAAGGCGGGCGCAACCGTAATTGAAAGCTCCAACCGCTATTTCGAGCAGAATGTGAACAAGGCCCTTGCGCGCGTCCAAAGCCCATGGGTGCTGATACTTGATGCGGACGAGCGGCTCAGCCCGGAACTGAAAGGGGAGATCAAGAACGCCATCCAACGCCCAGATGCAGACGTGTTCTACATAAACCGCATCAATTACCTGTTCGACGGCTTTTCGACAAAATCCTCAATAAACACCTATCTGCCGCGGCTGTTCCGCAAAGGGCGCGTCTCATGGGAGATGGAAATGCCCCACGAAATTCCGAAAGTTTCTGGCAGGACGGCAAGGCTCAAGCCCCTCTTCTACCATTATGCATTTGTGGGTGTGCCCTCTTTCATCAGGAAAATGGAGGAATACCTGTGCCGCCTTCCATCCGAATATGCCAAGAAGGGCAAGGACAAGGTGCTCATTGCGGAACGGAACCGCATGGTCGCATTGCTTTTTGGCACTCACGGGCTGCGGCGCCTTTTCATCTACCCTGTTGCAATTTCATTGGAGCACATGCTTGTCCGCAGGCTAATTTTTGACGGAATGCGCGGCGTGGTGTTCTCAATCGCCACTGGCATATATGCCTTCCTTGAGGAGGCGATTCACTGGGAGACGGAATCAAAAAAGAAAAGCCTCACCGCCATCGACTGGGGGCGGGAATTCCCGGACGGGCGCCACTAAGGGTCATTTTTGCAGCGCCGTCGCCCTCTTCACAACCGACTGGTTCACTTTTCTCATGGCAAAAAATGCCAGCTGCGGCATCGCAATGAACGGGAAGCAGTAAGCCCAGAATTGCGGCAGCCTCCAGTAAAGCGAAACCACCCGCCTCCACACAATCAGTTTCTTGGAAAATGGGACTGAAGACGCCTTCAGCGTCATCAGCTGGGCGCGCATATGGTATTGCATCATGTAGCCCATTATCCTGCCGTGGGCGGCAGCATCAAATGGAAGGACGACTCTATCTGCAATTTTCTTGAAGTTCTCCCCCGTAGCCCTGTCCAGGCGTGCAATCCCCCTGCTTTTGCCTTCCTCGCTTTTCACGGAAAGTGCGGTTTCATTGCCGGTCCTGTTTCCCACGCACGGCTCGGCTATGTAAAATGCACTGGGGTGGGCAATAAGCATCCTGCACACCACGTATGCCAGCGCATAATCCTCGCAATACTCGCCGATATTTTTTTCCCCATCCAGCGTGAGCGAGTAAATCTCCCGGTTCACCACCTGGGTGCTCATGTAGCTCAAATCATAGAAGAAATACGAAAGGAAATCCTTCGCCCCATCCTTGCTTTCGAATGCCGCATCCAGGGTATATTTCCCGGCGCCACCCGGCGGGGAGCCGCTCCATTTGGTTTCAAGCAGCACGTCATAGCTGTACTTGTTGAGTTCAATGAGGGCGGCATCGCCATGCGCGCGCACGGTCCCAAGCACCCTGCTAATTCCGCCAGGCTCCACAATGTCGTCGTCCCCCAACAGCCAGCAGAACTTCCCGCTGCCCATCAGCGCCACCTTGATTATGCTCCTGTCCACCCCGATGCGCGCCTGGTCGCACAGGTACTGCACCTTAACCTTGGTTTTTTTGGCAAACCTGCCAACGATTTCCCCAGCATCGTCATTCCCGCTGTCATAGACGCATATTTCTATGGCGCCCCTTTCCGCCTCCCCCACCTCTCTTGCAATCGAGGAGAGCGCCTCTGCTAGGAATCTGCCCCTGTTCATGGTCGGTATGCAGATTGAAAGCTCGATTTGGTCCGGCATTTTGCACGCCCTATTTTGGGCCCTCTGCCCCGATTATCTTGAATTCCGGCAGCGGAACGATGAATTTTCCGCCTGAATCCAGGTAGCTTTGCTCCCGCTGCAGGAAATTATTGATGAAGTGCCATGGCAGCACCAGGAAGTAATCTGGCTTTTGCGACCTGGCATCCTCCTCGGATATTATCGGGATGAGCGTGCCCACGGTTTTTTTGCCCCATTTGTCCGGGTTCCGCTCGGCCGCCGCTTCAAGGACCGCATGGTCCAGGCCGAAATACTGCAGGAGGGTGTTGCCTTTTGTCGATGCGCCATACACGAATATTTTCCTGCCTTTTTCCTTTTCTTCGGTTATGAACGAAACCACCTTGCGCTTTATTTCCCCCACGCGCAATGAGAATTCGTCATAAACTGCCCTGCCCTCAAGCCCCATTTCCTTTTCCCTTGACAGCAGCTTCGTAACATTTGCCTTTTCCTCATCAGTTTCCCCGACTTTGGAGCCCCTTTTTTTGCAATAAACACGGAAGCTGCCGCCGTTGACATCGTTGAGGCTGGCATCGAATATCTGCAGGTTGTGCCTTGCGAGCAGGTTTTGCAGCGAGGAAAGGGAGTAGTATTCCAGGTGCTCGTGGCATATGTTGTCAAACGCATTCATTTCAAGCATGAGGGGAAGGTAGCTCATCTGTATTATGAACACCCCGTCCTGGTGGAGTATCCGCGCCACATCCGAAACGAACGAATTCGGGTCGTCCAGGTCGTAAAACATCGCTATTGCCGTTATCACCTTTGCTTTCTGGTGCGGAAAGTGCGCCTCAAAGCCCTTGGCGTTGAAGTAATCGTTGATTATCTTGGTGGTTCCGACTTCCGAATATTTTGGCAGGTTTTTGGCCGGGTCCATTCCGACGAGCTTGAGCCCCAATGTCGGGTAGCTGCGCAGGAGGGTGCCGTCATTGCATCCGATGTCAAGCACTATGTCGCCTGAGGACAGCGGCACTTTCTGCTCAGCGCACTTTGTTATGTCCGCCAAGGCTGCCCTCATGGATTCATTCAGCCCGGACAGATACCAATAATTTGCGTACATAAGCTCGGAGGGGGTGTTGTGCCTAAGCTGCAGCAGCCCGCATCCGCCCCCCTTCTGCTCGCACAGCACAAGCTCCAGGGGAACCTTCATTGTATGCTCTTTTTCACTCCCCACGAAATCCGACACATAAAGCTCTCCGAGGCTGAGAATGTCAAGCAGCCTTCCATTGCCGCAAACCCTGCATTCTGTTATCTTTTTTATGGCAAATTTAGAATCCTGCATGCGTTCACCTCAATTCTTCTTGGAATCCATGCTTTTTACGTACTCCTTGTCGGCATCAACCATCATCTTCACCAGCTGCTCAAAGCTGACCTTCTGCTTCCAGCCAAGCTCATTGCGCGCCTTTGTGGTGTCCCCAAGCAGCAAGTCCACTTCCGATGGGCGCCTGAATGCGTCCGATGTCCTTACATATTTGGCGTAGTCCAGCCCAAGGTGCCCGAAGGCGATTTCGCAGAATTCCCTGACCGAATGGTTCTGCCCTGTGGCTATCACAAAGTCGTCCGGTTTTGAATAGTTCAGCATCATCCACATTGCCTCAACATAATCACCGGCAAAGCCCCAATCGCGTTTTGCCTCCAAGTTGCCAAGCACAAGCTCGCTTGCCTTGCCTGCCTTTATCCTGTTTGCCTGGATTGTAATTTTGCGCGTGACAAAATTCTCCCCGCGGCGGGGGGATTCGTGGTTGAACAGTATTCCGCATGAATTCCACATCCCATAGCTTTCCCGGTAATTGACAGTCATCCAGTGCGCAAACAGCTTGGCTATGCCATAGGGCGACCGGGGGTAAAAAGGGGTTTTTTCATTTTGGGGGGTTTGCGCAACCTTGCCGAACATTTCCGATGACGATGCCTGGTAAAACCTGCAGTTCACGTCCGAAATCCTTATGGCTTCAAGAAGGTTCAGCACTCCTGTTCCGGTGACGTCTGCGGTGTAAATGGGCTGGTCAAAGGATATTTTCACGTGGGACTGCGCTGCGAGGTTGTAAACTTCATCCGGCCTGTGCTTTTTCAACACCTGGACAAGGGACGGCATGTCAAGCAGGTCGCCGTATTCAAGGTGCATCCTTAAGCGCACATCCTCGCCAAGATGGTCAAGGCGGGACCTCTGGTCAACGGTCGAGTTCCTCCGCACCAGCCCTATCACATTGTATCCTTTGGATGAAAGCAGCTCTGTCAAATATGAGCCATCCTGCCCTGTAATCCCGGTAATCAGCGCGGTTTTCATAGTTTCACCCCAAGTTTTTCAGGTCTTCTTTCACCATCATTTCAACCAGCTCTTCAAACGAGGTTTTTGCCCGCCAATTCAGTTCTTTTTTGATGAGGGACGGATCGCCAACGTGCAGGTTGCCCTCCTTTCTTGCGGCCAGCTGCGGGTCTGCGGCGGTGTATTTAGCATAGTCCAGCTCCACGCATTCAAAAGCCTTCCTGCAAAGCTCCCTTACGCTATGGGCTATTCCTGTGGCAATTATGTAGTCCTTGGGCGCTTTTGCCTGCAGCATCATCCACATTGCCTCAACATAATCGCCGGCAAAGCCCCAGTCCCTCACCGCATCCATGTCCCCAAGCATGAGGGGTGCGCTGCGTTTTCCAAGTGCGAATTGAGCCGCCGCCTTCGATACCTTCCGGGTTACGAAATCCTCGGTGCGCAACGCTGATTCGTGGTTGAACAATATTCCGCTGCACGCGAAAATGCCGTCTTCCCTGGCTTTTTTCACAGCAAGCTGCGCCTGCAGCTTGGTTTTGCCATATGTTGTCTGCGGCCCCACCGGGCTATCCTCGGTTTTCTTTTCCATGCTGGGCGCGAAAATATATGCGCTTGATGCCTGGAACAGCCTGCAATGCGGGGCATGAGTGCGGATGGCCTCGATAATGTTTGACACTCCCTTGGAGTTGACTGCCGTTGCAAGTTCGGGATTGCTTTCCGCAATGCGGATTGAGGAAATGCCTGCCAGGTTGTAAATCTCATCCGGGTGCAGATCACGTATGGCTGCCGTGACTTTTTCCTTTTCCGATATGTTGCATTCAATATATTCGAGCCCAAGATTTGCTTTCTGGATGCCCATGCCCACTACGCGGTAATTTTTTGAAAGCAGCAGCTGACTCAAATAGTGGCCATCCTGGCCGCCAACTCCGGTAATCAAGGCGCATTTTTCCATTGTCCAACCATCAAAATATGGTGTTAAAACTTAACTATTGTAATGTGGCTTATTTCTATCCGCTTTTAAAGTTTTTGAACCTGCTTATTGAAATACCTTTTGTCATGATAAACGCCAGTAGATCCGAACATCTTTAGCGACAGCAAGCTTAAAGGTCGCCCCTCTCTTTGAAGTTTAGCAACAACCGGGTTCGAAGCCCAAAAAAGAAAGGTGACCGATATGATTTACCGACCACGGTGCGCACGCCACGGGGGTGCAGCCCGTGGTAAGCACCGTAGCGTGCCGAGCCCTGAAGGCATCAATGCACGCTACACGGCGCCGGCAGCAGCCGGCGGTGTCCCAAAGCCGGTCCGCCGGCTTTGTAAACGGCCTTCAGGCCGTGGTCGGTGACAGGAAACATTGAAGATAAAATACCTGCTGCTCTGAAGCAGCACAGGAGATCCGAACATCTTTTGACACGAAACACATAAAGTTGCACTCGCCTTTGTTAAAAACGAAATTGCCGGCTTGCCAGTTTTCAGGCCGGTTTCCGGGCATCGGATTTAATTACTTTCGGAAGTACTGGTTACAAGCATTAAGGCAGTAATTTAAACTCTTCCCCTGCTTTAGTTCAGAACCTAAGGTGCGAGCAAAGGGTTGGGAAATGAAAATCACATTCTTAAATCTAGGTTCACAACTAAAAAGGCCGCCAACTCCACCCCAGCTAATTGGCGAGAAGCTTGATATGAGACGAAAAAAAAGAGGCGAGATTCTTGTCATAATTCCTGCATATCACGACCGAATCCGGCTAAAAAAGGCTTTATTGGCATTTTCGAAGCAAAGTTTCAAAATGTTCGATATCGTAGTTGTTTATGCACGCGACGATCAATATATAAAAAATAGAAATCTTTCGATTTTGCACATCCGGAGAAAATTCGATTGTGGTGGTCAGGGAGCCGTCTACCTGGGTCAGGCAATCGCGTTTAAGGAGGGATACAAATATTTCATTCCAGTCACAGTAGATCGAATTCCGCATTCTAGGGGTTCCCTCATGAAAATCTACAAAACAGCCGAATCCAAGGGACTTGATTATCTGATTGATAATTGGAATCTGGTTTCCCACCAGGCAACATCTGCATGTTTGGGCGGCATTGTGAGAACCAGAATTCTCCCCAAAGCAGGTTTATACCCTTTTCCACTATGGGCTTGCGATGATGTCGAGTATCATTATAGGCTCATGAAAGCAAGCGACCGGTGGGAGTACCTTTCTGAGCCTGCAATTAAGATTTTCACTCACCCAATGCCACTATTCGAGTCAAAGCTTATCCGCCTTTTTAGAAGCGGCGGATTTGATAATACCAACCGCTATGAAGCCATGCTCGGGAATTACGTAATACCTGAAATTTTCCTTGACCTTTCATTTTATTCATTTGCCACGAAATCTTTCTTCCTGCGAAGAATGCTGTTGTCTGTAAAATTCATGTTCATAGCAAACTTATTTCAGAGGCTTTTCGAAATGCGCCTGCCTGCATTCAGGGAATATCGTCTGAACGCAAGAAATGGCATATTTGCGCGTCCAGTGTGGAAAATTTCTTCTGATGATTTCACTCTATCGCCTCCAATAAACTCCAAGGTTTCGAACAAAAAGTACCTATCCAGCAACCGTTCCGGCTTTTTGGCCTTGATGTCTGCGTTCTTGAAAAGCCATTCCTCCAACACAGAACAAAGCATCTACCCTTTATTCTACGATTCTTGTCGCATCTGGGATCCTATTGGGCCAACCGAATGCTCTCTATCCTGGACAAGAAAAGCATCTTTCTTGAAAAAAATACACTGCGCATTTCTGGCTTCTATAGATACATTTGATAACGCCTTACGTGCTGCAAAGAACACCGCAACCAAAAAACACGTGTTTGATGGCTATGGGGTGTCGACATTGCCTAAAAGAAAAAACTAACCGTAATCCAAATGCTTCAAAAGACGTAAATCTAGTCTTTATTTGCCCCAAAATGCCCCATTTATCAGGCATTCTTTTTCACAAACTCATGGAAGCACTGCGCAACATACTCTCGCATCTCGCCTCTAAGCCCAGGATAGACCCCAATCCAGAAGGTGCCCTCCATGACAGCGTCGGCGTTTGCAAGCTCGCCTATCTTTTCGTATTTCCTCAGTTTGTAGGCTGGCTGGCGGACCAGATTGCCACCGAACAGCATGCGCGTTTCTATATTTCTGCCTTCCAGGAAAGATACAATATCTTTTTTTGAAAACGGTGCTTCCTTTCTCACCGTGAGCGGGAATCCGAATGGGCTTGGCTCTGCTTTTGAGTGCTTTTTTGGGAGCACGAACAGATTGTCGTATTCCTTTAGATTGTTAAGGTAAAATTCGAAGTTTTCCTTGCGTTTTTTTATGAACATTGGGAGCTTCTTCAGCTGCGCCACACCAACTGCAGCCTGCATGTCTGTGGCCTTCAGATTATAGCCGATATTCGAATATATGTATTTGTGGTCGTATCCCTCTGGCAAATCACCAAGCTTCCAGCCGAACCTTTTATTGCAAGTGTTGCTTTTTCCAGAGGCGCACCAACAGTCCCTGCCCCAGTCCCTAAAAGATTCCGCCAGTTTTTTGAGAAGCGGGCTTTTAGTCAGTACAGCCCCGCCTTCACCCATGGTAATGTGATGCGCTGGATAAAAACTGGCCGTGGCAAGGTCTCCGAAGGTGCCCACTGGCCTTGAATCGAATCTCGCACCAACGGCATCGCAACAGTCCTCAATCAGGTACATGCCATGTTTTTTGGCAATTGCGACTGCTGCTTCAAGATCGAACGGGTTTCCCAGCGTGTGCGCGAGCATTATTGCCCGCGCACCCGTTTCGGCAGCCTCCTTCATCGCCTCTGGATTTGCATTGTACGTGCCAAGCTCGACATCTACGAAAATTGGCACCATGCCATTCTGGAAAATAGGGTTGACTGTGGTCGGAAAGCCCGTGGCGCAGGTTATCACCCTGTCCCCACGGACAAGTTTCCGCTCGCCAAGCGAATCTGAAGTAAGGCAGGAAAGAGCCAGCAGGTTCGCGGATGAGCCTGAATTGGCAAGAAGGCAGAACGGCATGCCACAGAATGATGCGAATTCCTGTTCGAACCTGTCGGCGTATTTCCCAGCTGTAAGCCAGAAATCAAGCGAGCTTTCCACCAGGGCAGCCACCTCTTCCTGGTCATATATCCTGCCAGCGTAGTGCACCTTAGTCTTGCCAGGCACGAACTTCTCAGGCTCGCCCTTTGCTGCAAAGGCACGCACTTTTTTGATTATCTCAGCTCTTTGCCCTTCCTTGTCCATCAATACGCACCTAATTTTTCCTGAAATAGGACTGGTACCATGCTATTGTTTCCTTCAGACCGTTCTCAATGCCATATTCCGATTTCCAACCCAGAATCTCACGTGCTTTTTTCGCCGAGAGGTGCTGGTTGCGTATCTCGCCGCTTGCATTGTTGAGCACTTTGGCAGGAATTTTTTTCTTCATAAGTTTTTCAATCATGTCGACCATGTCAAGCGTGGTCATTTGCACTTCGTTTGAGAAGTTGAATGCTTCTCCTTTGAGTTTTCCAGAGTATTTTTCAGCAAGTGTGGCGTATGCCGAAACGGCATCCTTTACATATATGTAGTCCCGCACGAACTTGCCGTCTGTGCGGATCTCTGGCGCCGCATTTTTGTAGAGCGACCTGATGGTGCCGGGCACAATCCTGTTGAAATTCAGGTCTCCGCCGCCGAAGAAATTGCCGCAGCGCGAAATTGCAACCGGCAAGCCATATGTCTTGGCATACGACTGCGATATGAGGTCTGCGCAGCTCTTGGATACATCGTAGGGGTGCATTCCATGCAGGGGCGTTTCCTCAGTATATGGCAGCGCCTTCTGGTCGCCATATGCCTTGTCCGATGATGCAACAATAATTTGCTCAATCGACTGGTCATGCATGCGGCAAGCCTCAAGTACGTTCCACGTCCCTTCTATGTTTGCCTTGAATGTATCGATTGGCGCGCGGTTGGCGGTCTGGACAATGGCTTGCGCACCAAGGTGGAACACCGTTTTTGGCTCGTATTCGTTGACCACGCGGGAAACCGCATGCGCTTCCTCAACGTCGCCACGCGCCACTGTAACTCTGCTGGAAAAACCTTCTGAAAAAAAACGCGAATCAGGAACATGGTCCCGCACCAAGCATACGATTTTCGCGCCTTGCTGCAGCAGTTCTTCCACAAGCCAGGAGCCGACCAGCCCTGAAGCGCCAGTAATCATCACGTCCCGGCCGTTCCAAAATCTTCCCCTTGCCATCACCACACCTTCCAAGGCACCTTTCCACTATCCCATATTTTGTTGAGCTCTAGGTAATCTCGGTAGGTGTCCATTGCATACCAAAAGCCCTTGTGTTGATAAAGTGCCAGCTGCCTCCTAGCAGCAAGCGAAATCAGGGGCTCAATCTCAAGCACGCAAGATTCGTCCTCAGTCGCATAGTCAAAAACATCCTTCTTGAACACACAGAATCCCCCATTGACATAGTCGCCCAGCATTGGCTTTTCGATAAACTGCGTGACCACACCGTCGCTCCCTGCTTTTATCATGCCAAAGCGGGAAGGTATGTTCACCCCGGTGAGCGTCCCGATCTTGCCAAGCTTTCGGTGGTGCAAGAGGGTCGCGCTTATGTCCACGTCCGCAAGCCCATCTCCATATGTCAGGAAAAAATCGTCGTCCGGGACGTATCTCTGTATGCGCTTCAAGCGCCCCCCGGTCATTGTCGAAAGGCCTGTGTCTGCAAAGGTGATATTCCAGTCCTCCAGCTCGTTTCCAGCATCTATCGTTTTCTTGCCTGTCTGCAGATTCATGGTAAAATCCATGCTCGAAAGCTCGTGGTCTAGGAAAAACCGCTTTATCATTTCGCCTTTGTAGCCTAGGCATAGCACAAAGTCTTTCACCCCAAAGTGCGAGTATATTTTCATGATGTGCCAAAGAATGGGCATCTTGCCTATCTGCACCATTGGCTTAGGCTTGTATTCGGTCTCCTCACGGAGCCGGGTGCCTTCACCGCCGCACAGGATTACCGCTTTCATAAAGATACAGCCTCAAGATGCGATTCACAGAACACTTCCTAAATAAGTGCGCATATCTTTTAAGCTTCTTGTGTGCGCTAACTCCAGTAGTTCCGAACATCTTTAGCGACAGAAACAAAAATGTCGCCCCTGCAATGAGTTTGCTTGGTGGTTTGGCGACCGACCAGGCAACGCAGAGGCGACTGTCATGGATTCAAATGTGTCTGATAAAATACCTGCTGCTCTGAGGCAGCAGGCGAGGAAGCTGGCAGGCTACGGCCTGCTGGAAATGGGCAGAAACGCAATCTATAGCGCTTTCAGCCTGCTGATGACCGTGATTGAAGCTGCAACTTCCGCCGCCTCGATTGAAAGCAAGGCAAAAACGGCAGATGCAGACACCATTTTCTATCACCTTGGCAAGCTGTCTGTTGAAGCCATAGAAGGAATGCTCAAGGCAAGCATACGCAGGGCGGTTAAGCTTGCAAAGAGAATGTTTGGAGGAAGGAAATTTGCAATTGCCATAGACTACACGGATGAGATGTATTATGGTGATGAAAACAAAGCCCCTGTTGTTGGCACAAAGCACAAGAACGGAAGCAGCTACGCCTTCAAGTACCTGACAGTGAATATCGTCATGAAAGGCTGCCGTTTCTTCCTCTTTGCCTACCCTGTTTTTGAGAGAGGAAATAATTGGATATATATTGAGAAAACTCTTGATTTGCTTGAGGAATTCGGCATCAAAACCTATGTGCTGCTGCTTGACAGGGAATTCAACGACCACCTGACGCTTGGGCTGCTGCAAGAGAGGGGCTATTCATACGTCATTCCTGCTGACCAGGACAGCAAGTTTAAGAGATGGAAGAAGGCGGCGAAAAAATTCCCTGCGGTTTTCAACGGCTGGGAGGTTGCAGGGGCTGAAACCACCCTTGTTATGCTTGAGGAAAAAGGGCACGTTTACGGCTACCTGACAAACCTGCCCAAGGAGTTCTACAAGGATGACGCATTTGTGCTTTCAGGGCTTTATGCCAAGCGGTGGGGCATAGAAACAGCGCACAGGGTTGAGGACAAATTCAGGATTTATACGACGACAAAGAACGGTGTTGTCAGGTTTCTTTTCTTTGCCATTTCAGTGCTGCTTTACAATCTGTGGGTGTGGCTGAATCTGACTATTGGCCTTTTTGGCGCGGCAAGAATAATGGTTGAGGAAATGATTCAAATGCTGCGCAGCATGTTTGAGGAATTCTGGCGTTGGCTGAAATCACCCGAAATGTGGTTTTGCTGCCAGCTTGAAAACTTTGAGAGGGTTGCTTTTTGCGCTTTGCAGCCCTGCGCCGCAATGCGGCAGCCGATGCTGCTGCCGAAGGAGAATGCTGCAAAACCAGTTTTCAAGCCTGTTTTGGGTCCGTAAATAATTTTGCTGAAACTCCAAATGTCTAGCCCGCTTTGCCGTCCGCTCGCCCGGCTTTGGGCCGGGCAGGCTGGCATCACAAGCAAAACATCAACACACCAAAAAAATATA